>Ga0214921_10000223_pt1 | contig 113345 bp, 93 predicted proteins | sample LL1505_MetaG_FD_177992 | JGI IMG/M metagenome (GOLD analysis project Ga0214921, IMG submission 177992) | Freshwater microbial communities from Lake Lanier, Atlanta, Georgia, United States - LL-1505 | ecosystem: Environmental > Aquatic > Freshwater > Lake | place: USA: Georgia | collected... | reverse complement strand
AGGGATTAAGAAAACAAATCCATAAGAAATACGATACAATAACCATAAATGAATGTAATACAAGTAAGAAATGTTGCGAATGTTATAATAACCTGGATTATTACAGACATAAAAATGGAGTGAAACAGTTCCGTCTTTTAGTTTGTTCTAACTGCGTGAGACCTCAAGTCAAACAAACCGTATTTAGAACACGAGATGCGAATTCATCAATAAACATAATGAATTTAACAAAGTGTTGGATAGAGAAACAAGAACGACCATTATGTTTTCAAATTTCGTCTTTCACCTCTTCAAATACTCAAAAGGAAGAGGAAAAAAGTTAGACCATCGTAGGTGAAATTCCTACTATTGATTTTACATCCTTTAATATTTTTTATAAAAAACTATATAGAAATATATGGGCGTTTTAAATGATAAAAGGTGTAAAATGATAACATGCGATTTAATGGGTGGATTAGGCAATCAGTTGTTTCAAATTTTTGCAACTATTTCTTATGCCGCAAAACACAAAGTAAGATTTAATTTTTTATATTCAGAAATGTTGGTAAATAGAATTACTTATTGGAATACTTTTTTGGTTCGCTTGAAGGGTTTCACACATTTAAAATTACCTGATGCGCGCATTATTAAAGAAAATGGTTTTCATTATAAAGAAATTGTGTCACCTAATTTAATTCAACAGAATGGTATTATGGTGAAAGAAAATTTAAAATTATATGGTTACTTTCAAAGTTATAAATATTTTCAAGACAATTATGATACAATTTGTAAATTAATTAATTTACAAAAACAAAAAGATAGGATTGTTTATAAATATATGCAAAATTATACAAGTTTGGTTAGTATGCATTTTCGTTTAGGTGATTATAAATTATTACAAGATTTTCATCCTATCATGAAATTGGAGTATTATAAAAATAGCATTCAATATATAATTAAAAAAATGAATCACAATAATCTTAAAATTTTATATTTTTCAGAAAAAAAAGACGAGCTATTAGTTGATGAAAATATAAACAAACTAAAAGAAATATTTCCTTATTGTATATTTATAAAAGCATTTGATTATGCCGCAGATTGGGAACAAATGTTAATGATGTCTCTTTGCTCTCATAATATAATAGCAAATAGCACTTTTAGTTGGTGGGGGGCTTATTTTAATTCAAATAAAGAAAAAATAGTTTGTTATCCTGATGTGTGGTTTGGTCCTAGATTGATAAATGTGAACGACACCGGTGATTTATTTCCAGAAGATTGGATTAAAATCAATTCCAATTAGTTGCTTTACACCCTTGAAGATTTAAAATGGGACAAAATCCCATAAAAATTAACAAGGTTTGCCCTTCACAGAGCATGTAAATTTTGGTTTTACTGGTTCGTCTAAACCAGTTGATAAATTGTTTCTTCTTGATAAATAATTTGGTCTTTCTTTATTATTTATCGCATTATAAGCAATCTTATAAATATTTGTAGCACCATTCACATCTCTGTTCCAATAACCGCATCCGTTCTTACAACAAATCAGTCCATGAACAATTATGTTTCCAGTTCTATATGGTTTTGTATCTATGTATCCATCTTTGTAATGTAGATTTTTTACAATCAAAAATTTTACAGGTTTTTCTAATATTATCTTTATTTTTAAGGTAATATTTAACAGCAGATAATTTATAATCATCACTTTTATGCTTCATAATATAATACAAAATTATTATATTATTAGTTTATTTTGTCCCATTTTAAATGTCCGAAGGTGTATATTATTTTTTCATGATAGATTTCACTAAATTTTTATAAGTTGGATAATCTTGTTTTAAAATACTATCATTCATTTTAATTATTATATTTTTTTTGTAATTCTCATCATAATATTCAGTATATAACTTTGCTATTACATTTTCAGGATCTAATGTTTCACATGTTAAATTATTTACATTTATTTTATAACATTCATCCATTAAAACATTGTATAAAATTTCTCCATTATAAGTTATTTTAGTAACTTTATTAAATTTACCTAAAAAATTTTGTGCTTCTGCAATTTTACCCTTATAAAATAATTTATGGTCTTTACTCATTATAGTTTTTTTAGTGGGCAATTCAGGTCCTAGGGAATTTTGTTCAAAACAAACTAAATAATCATCTTGCGATATAGTTTGTGTAATTGCTATAATTTTTTTGTTTCTAATTGTATGAATTTTGGGATTTATTTTTTCAATAGGAATTATTCCTTGATTAGTAACAATAGGGGTGCCAGCAATAAAACATATATCGGATATAGGTAAAGGAATTGGCGAGGGTGTAGGTGGCGTCGGTGGCGTCGGTCCACTATACCAATTTAAAATTATAACTTTATGTTCATTATCATATATAACTCCAAAAAATTTATTACCATCTCCAGATATACCTACACTAGACCAATCACCAGTTTGCGTCGTTGAAGTTAAACTTAATAAAGGAGCTCCGTTTGAGCCATCTGTTAATTTTAAAGCACCACCAACATCGTATGTGTAATCTAAAAAACCATTTTGAGGGGTACTCGTTACACCTACTATTATCCTTTGTCCTGAATTTGATAAATGTACACTATTATTTGCCAAAGTACCACCATTATCAACTGTGTTAGTTTCAGTCCAATTATCGCCTGAATCTTTTGAAATATATACTTTACTAAAACTAAATTCAGAATAATCACTAGCAGCTACAATAGCTCCAGACTCATTACATGTTATACCTGACACCATAACTTTTCTTTTCTTAACATAAGAAGTTAAAGTTTCATCAACCATTTCCAATTTATATATACTTAAAGACTGATTAAAATCTAAACCACACCAACCAATTTCACCGTTACCAGAGCAACATATATGATGAACTCCTAAGTTATTAGGATTATCATTGATAACTTCACCTGTTAAAAAATCATATGTAAAACTAGTCCAATCAATATTAGTTAATTTATATACACAAGCTTTTCCTCCTAAATATACAACATTGCCATCGTAACTCATTGCACAAGAATGAATTTCAGCGTGGTTGGCTTCGTTTTTAGGAAAAAAGTCATCATAAACTTGTTGGTCGTTATTAAATGCAAAAAACTTATACATATCCAATTCACCAGTTACATCTTTATAAATTGCAATAATTTTTGAACCATCCGCACTACAACATATATCAATCCAATTAGTTTGTTGTGCTAAAGGCGGTTCTAATGTTCCCGTTCCTGTGCTATAATTATATTTAATTTTATACAACGGGGCTATGTCAGTGACACCATTTGGAACATTATAAATAATTGTGCCGTCTTGAGAACTTACTAATACATTATCAACATAAAAGGCGTTGGGCGTATCTATCGTTGTTTTAATCAAAACCATTTGTTATAATATAAATATATAAAAATGTATAATTATAAACAAATCTTAAATTTACCTTCTTCTACATTCGTTTAATTGTTATAGATATTATAGATATTACAGCAAAATTAACAGAATCTTTATATTATTATTTTTTTTTTGCGATATATTTTGCTAAACATTCATAAGTTGCGCATTTTTTTTGTAAAATACAATTATTCATTTTAATTATTAGATTATTTTTATAATTCTCATCGTAGTTTTTGGTATATAACTTTGCTATTAAATTATCAGGATCTAAAGTTTCACATGTTAAATTATTTACATTTATTTTATAACATTCGTCCATTAAAACATTATACACAAGAAGAAGTTTGTAAAGTATTTGAATGTTCTCGTCGTAGTTTGATGAGATGGGTTGAACAATATAAGAAAAAAGGTAATTTAGAAAGAAATAATAGAACACCTATTGCATACAAAGTAAAAAGAGAACATATTCGGTTTATCAAAGATGAAATCAACAAAAACAAAACAATTACCATGGAAGATTTATTATTTTTATTGAAACGAAAATATCCATCATTATCATTGAGTAGGTTTCATCTAAATAGAGTTATAAATAACAACAATATAACTTTGAAATTAACAAGAATAAGACATGAACCTACTCATAGATGGGGTAAAGAAATAAATATCAATGAAAAATTAGATGAATTCTATAAGGAAATTAGTAAATATAAAATAGAAGATATTATTTGTATAGACGAGACAAGTATAAAATCATTACAGAAACGTAATCATTGTTATAGTCAAAGAGGGAAACGTTGTGTAATAAAAACACAATCACAAGATGTATTCAAGAAATATACTGGGATATTTGCGATTTCCGTAAATGGTGTAGAAGGATGGGATTTATATGAAAAAGGTGGTATAAATACCGAACGATTAGTTGAATTTTTACAGAAATTTATCACAGAAAAATACAAAAATAAAATTATCATTTTAGACAATGCATCTGCACATAAAAATGATACTATACGTGAATTAGTAAATAAGCATAACAAATTGTTATATAGTGTTCCGTATCAACATTTTAGCAATGCAATTGAAAATTATTTTAGTATGTTGAAATCAAAATTACAAAAATTTAGCGGATTGAAATATGCGAATTTAAGAGAAAACATAACAAAGGCAATAGAAATAATACCGAAAGAATATTATAAGAACATCATAGAAGGTGCTTATAATAGAAAAGAAAAATATATTGCAAAGAATAAAACTCGCAAAAACCCAAAGAAAATATATCTATAATGGGCGTTTTAAATGTGCAAAGGTGTAAAATTAATAATAATATAAATTATTATAAATATTCATATTTATGAAATTTTATAATGATATTAAATAAACTGAATAATTATTCATTTCAGAAAAAGATGTCTAATAAAATATATTTCTATGGCTAAGAATTAAGTAAACTTGAATCTAAACAAAAATATTGTAATATTAAAATCAAAAGAACAATATATTAGTTCACATGGTGGATCTGTATATTAAGTGTTAGGTGCATTTGATTAAATTTAAAGAAGAAGAACTTGATGGTATTTTATGGTCAGCTGAATTTTGTCTTGAAAAAGGATTAGTAAGTGAAATTATATAAAATTATTTTAATTCATTTTTTAATTTCATATATTTATTTTTATATTTTAAGTATTTTTTTCTATAATAGTATTGATTTCTTCTACTTGAACTATTTTCTAAATATGTAGCAGCTGATGGAGGAAAACATTTATTATATAATTGATGGATATTCAGTGTTTCATCAATTAAGATGTTTTCAACGTTTCCATCTAAATATTTTAATTGAAAATAATAGTTAATGTCATCTAGATTAAATGAATCATATAAAACATTATGCCTACATGAATCTAAAACTGCATTTGTATTATATTTTATAATACTACTATAATAATCTCCTTCGCCAGATGTTATGAATGTGTTATCTCCAATATTAAATATTCCTGTTGTGAAAATTAAACTAAAATGATATTTATCTGATAGATCAATAGGTATAAAAAAATCACTAATATTAAATGTTTTGGCATTATCATCATATTTAATAAAATAGCTAAAGTAATTATATCCAGTTAAACATTCTGGTAGGAAAGCATTATGATGTTGTTTATATTTATTTCCAAATAATTTTCTTAATGTTTTTGGTACTAGCTCTTGTATTTTTTTTAACTTATTAGAATTATATGGATACATACTACTATTTGAAAGTAATTTACTATGCCCAACTCCTAGTAATTTATTATTACTGCAATTTACAAAAGGACTACCAAAAGACATTTCAATATTCATTATGCCGTTCGGTGATAACTTTATATTACCTTCCAAAAATATATTTTTAATTGGCAACATACACTCAATTTTTAAATTTGAGTTTCCAGCATTAAATTTGTTTCCAAAATCTATTAGATCGTTAAAACTAGATACAATTAAATTATCACTTGGTATTCTAACTGAATTAATAAATTGTGTAACACATGAATTTTCATACCAATTGAAATAATATAAAGATAATTCATCTGTTGTATCATCTTTATTTATTATTTTAAATTTATAATTAGGAGTATTAATAGATCCTGCACTTAATCCAATATCTTTAATATTACCACTTCTAATTCCTGTTGATATAATATAATTTTTATTAATAAATTCATCTTTGTCTGAATCATATTTAATTATTGCTAAATAATAATATTCATTAATTAATGTTCTTGGAATAATTAAATATAAATGATAATTATCATTTATATTTTCGGATACACTTATTGACTTTAAATATAATAAACGTACATCAGATAATTTAACATCTACATTACTTTTAACACCACTTTTAGTATCTATAATGATTTTAGTTTCTATTATCCTATTATCTTGTGTAATTTCACCTATAAAGACACTTGATTCATTTTTAAAGTTGGAATTACTCCAATCACCCCATACAAAATTCTTTCCTAAATCATCTCTATCTATCTCTTTGTATGTTGTTTGATAAGTAAGATTTACCTCTTGAATTTGAGGATATCGATTAAGTAATAAGGGTAACTTACAAATATTACCAGGAATAACTTCCTTATCAGACTTACCATCAATATCAGACTTACCATCAATTGTTATCAATCTATTTGAAAATAAATTAAATGTACGATCATTAATTTTAAATGTATTAGTACCTGAAGCTAAATTAAATCCTCCAATATCATTATTGGTTATACTATTAAATCTTGCTGCTCTTGAAGAAGTAAATTTATTATACGATAAAACATTTGGTAACATTTTATTAAAAAACCATATTTTTGTTTTTAGACAAAAATTTTTTCAAAATATCATTAAATTCATCAATAACAAGATTTTTATAATTTACTGGTATATAATCAAAATTTATAAGTTTTATGTTTTGATTGTATTTATCTTCAATATCTTTATTTTCTTTAATAAAATTATTAAATGTTTCAATTGATTCAACTAAATCTTTTTTTAATTTAATAGGAAATTTACTTGGAAATATACTGGGTATACAATCTGATTTATCACCTAATAATATTTTCTTATGTAATTCTAGTTTTGCTTCTTCTTTATTAAATATTATTGGTTTTTTTGTTTTATAATTAATAAAACTTACATTTTTTCTACCTAATTGATAAAAATCTTGATCTCCAGACATTATAAAAACATTTTTTGTTTCATATTTTTCTTCAATATATTTTGCAACAAGCCCAATAATATCATCTGCTTCTAATTTATCAAGTTTAATTTTAAAAATATTATTATGTTCTTTTAAAATATTTGGAATCAAATGATTATATGTATATTTAAATACAGGTTTGAAATTATTTTTTAGTGAAAGATCTAATCTTTCAGCTTTATAATCACATTTCAAGTCAGTAGTTCTCCAGACTTGTTCTTTTGGTGTATCCATACAAAAAATTATTAGTGCTTTGTTAAATACTTTTTTCCCTACAGTTTTTTCTATCTTTGTTAAATACATTTTTTCGTATTTTTCCATAAACTCTTTATTATCAATCCAATTATATTCTGGATTATTAAAATTTTCTTTGTACAATTCTGGATTAACCATAGACATCCATTTTAGTGTAGCAAAAAAACGATGAAAAGATGTATATGATGTATCAATAAGAATAACATTGTCTATTAATATTGTGTTAGCATTTTTAGCTTTACTCATATGTATAAGATATACTATAAATGAATATATATTTCAATTTTCTATATATAAAAATATATTCATAACTATATTAATGAGTGATATAAGTGGTAATATAACAACAAATGATCAAGAAAATATATTTAAGTTTGAAAAATTTAATTTTAAAGATATTGAAACAAATGTATATACCTTAAAAATCAATTCAAAAAGTAGAAATTTAATATTAGAGCCAAACCCATTTAATTTTGAACTAACATTTAATGAAAATCCAGACTCAGAATATAAAAAAGCAATTATACCAAATAAATTTGATCATATTAAAAAAATTCAAGTTGCACAAATTTTAGTACCTAGATTTATACCAAGAGAATATATGGGTGAACCATTTAATGGTATAACCCCTATTTATAACACAGATAATACTATTACATTATCATATTATCCTGGTATAAATATTAATAATACAATAATTAATCTTGATATTAGTAGTTCTAAAGTAGAAGTATTAGAATTAGTTGATCTTAATAATAAAAAAATTTATTTAGTTGCAATTCAATATAATAATCCATATTATTTATCAAAATATATTTTGATTAAAGCAGATATATATAGTTATTTAAATATTAATGATAATATTTATCCAATCAAAAATATTACTGGTACAATGATAGAATTAGGTAATACAACACATTTTCCTTTACCTTTATTTACAAATAATAGATTAATTATAGGTGATTATTATAAAAATATTACATTTGTAGATTCTGATGGAACCCATATTATGTACGGTAATGATTCTACATTAAAAAGTCAAGTTATTTATATTTTTCGAACAAATTCAGTTAATTATCAATATATATTTCCAGGTCAATATTTAGAATATTTGATAGTAAATGAATCTGATAAATCATATGTTGATAGAAAACTATTTAAAATAACTAATATAGTTGTTGATTTAATTAGTAAAAATTTACCTCAAACAGTTAGTAATACTGTTATGAAATTTGCAGGTATTTGGACTGATGGTTATCCAAATAATTATGTTTCTGGACGTGTTTATAATGTTTTAAATCCAGGTACATCATTAAGATTAAGTCAATTTAATTTTGGTGTTCGTGATTTATTAGACGATAAAATATTTTATCTCAGTATGTTACCATTTGTACCAAATAGATTAGTTGCAACAGAACAAGAAATAAATGATACATTTGGTGTATTTTTCCCATCTACACAATCTAAAGATTATTTGTATTTAAGAGGAGATGCTTTTGAAAACTATAGTTATAGTAATTTGCAAACAACTAATAATAAAATCAAATTTACTTTACTAGATTCTAACTATGAACAAGTTGGTACAGTTTATAGTAAATATTTTAACCTTTATAAACCATCAAATAATATGTCTGTTAAATCATATTTACCAAATATACCTGATGTCACAATTATTATGAAAATTGAGCAAATTGAAAGAAGAAATATTATTCAACCATTTGTTTAATTTTATAATAAAAAAATTGAATTTAAGAATAATAACAATATAACTAAATTATTTATGTTATATGATAAAATTGTTAACAAAAATAATAATGATTTACCATTAAATAGATTTGATATAATAAATAGATTTAAAGGTAATTGTGTAAATTTTGTAATAGGAAAATGTGATGGAAAATGTAATCTAATTCATTCATCATCGTTAAGAAATAAATATATAGAAGATCTTGAAAATTCAATACAAAATAAAATTTTATGTAAAGATTCAAATGAAATTAAAAAAGAGTTTAAAGGTTTTTGTTCTCAATTTATTGTTTCAAATTGTACAAATACAAATTGTAGATTTTATCATTCAATAAAATTAAGAGATGAATATAATTCAAATATCAACCCATGTTATTGTTCTTATAATTTGAAATATGGTAATTGTAGAATTGAATGGTGTAAATATATACATGATAATTCTGCATATGAAAACTATAAAATAAATTTAGAAAATTCTAAAAAAGAATTAGAAAATTTAAAAAGAAATAATATTGAACCTTCGTATTGTGTTTTTTGGAAAAATAAATGTTGTTCTGATCCAAAATGTAAATTTATTCATAGTAAAAATACTATTTGTAATAAAAATTATTTAAATGTAGTAAAAAAAAAAGCTAATAATAAAGATGCATTTATTGGATTATCTTTGAGTTCAAATATAACATTATGTAAGAAATTTAATTGTGATTGTTCAAGACATAATATGTTAAATCAAACACAAACAAATGTAGGATTAATATTTGATTCCTATATTAAAACAAAAAAAATCCCTTTGATTGAATTAACAATTAAATTAAATAAAATATATTTTGATAATTTTTTACTTATTCAATCACAATTAATAAAAGATAATTTAATTGATAAAATTAAATTTCCAAATAATAATTTGAATTTGGAATCATTAGAAAAATTATTTAATATCATTGAGAATAATGAAATTTATGAAAAAAATTTAACTCAAACAGAATATTCATTATTATATGAAATTTTTAGACGTAATAAGCAATGTCCAAAAAATAAATATTTTTCAGATGGTATAATTTATGATTTTAATAATAAACCAAATTATTGTTATTATGGACGTAATTGTATAAAAGGACACCATGGTTTTAATGGAATATGTAGTAATGACTTGTATAATAACAACTGTAATTGTAAAAATAATATAAATCAAATTAAAAGTTTGGAAGAAGAAATTTTACAAATTAATGAAAAAAATATATTTGGTAATGACGATTATATAATTGTTAATGATTATGAAAAAAAAAAAAAAATAAAAGAAATAAAAAAAAAAATAGAATATTTAGAATCAATAAACTTATTACATCTTAATAAAGATGGTTATTGTACAGATTCTATCAATATAGAAAATATAAATAAAAATTTTGCAATAAATACTATTGATCCAGATACAATTTTAAATAAAATGTTAGTAGTAAATTCATCTGATGATTATAATAATTATATAATGAATGAAAAATTGAAACCATCATGTTATTTTGTATACAATTCAATTAAATCAGATTTTGCTGTTGATCATAATTGGTCAAAAGAAAAATGGAACCACTATATAAATTATGATAAAAATTTAAAGTTGTATTTATATTTTACATTTGCTAATTTTCAAAATATATCAAAAACAATATTACCAATTTATAATAATCCATTAAATAATGAAAAAGATTGGGTTAAATTTTTGATAAATTTAAATAGCAAACTATGTTTAATAAATGATATTTCTGATTCTATTATTCTTGTTAAAAATAAAAAAAAAAAATTATATTCAAATAAAATTGATTTTATATTAAATAATTATATTGTAATAGAAAATGAAACAAATGATAAATTAGAAAATGAAACAAATGATAAATTAGAAAATGAAACAAATGATAAATTAGAAAATGAAAAAAATTTAGAATTAAAAGAATATGATTTAGGTTATGAAAAAATAAGTCTAACAAAAAAAGAAAAATATTTTATTAGTTATGATTCAATTGATTCTTCAATAAATTTTGGTCCTATAACTAATTATGAATTAAATTTATTAACAAAAAGAATAAAAGGAATAATTTTTAAAAAAATAAATAATATAGAAGTTATAAATATTCCAATTAAAATAAATATAGCTAATAATATTGTTAATAAATTTTGTGAAATATTAAAGATTAAATATTCAATAATTAAAAATAATACAGAATGCGAATTTTTAATAACTTTAGATAATATATAATTTTTTTATTCAAGTTCTCTAATATATTTCGTTATGTATTTAGCCATATTTTTTTGAATGGATTTTGAGCTAAATTCTTTATTACTTTCGCATCTAAATTGGTTATAAAAAAAACTAGTAGGGTCAATTTCTAATTCATTTGCATATATTCTTATAGGTGATTCAAACCCTTCAATATTTATTGAATATTCATCTTGAAATTCTGGATCAACTGCATATGATACATCAACACGAAATAATATAGGTAATCTTTTTTGATGCCAAAATAAAGGAATATATTCTTTAAAAAGTTTTATTGAAAAATCAATAACAACCTTTTCCAAAGGTTTTTTAATTTCATCTTTGACACATGTATTAGGTATATCATCTCCTTTTGCAATAAATTTTGCTTTACCATTATGGAAAAATACTCTGTATTCATTTTGTCTTTTACTAACAATTTTATTAAATCCTTGAATTATGTAATATCTTGTTATTCCTTTATCAATAAGGGTAGATGAAGTTCTAACTCCCCAAAAATTTTTGAAGTTTAATTTTCTTGCTTTTTTTCTAAATTCATAAAAATCAGGTATAGTTTCCTTATTAAATATTTTAACTTGTTTTCCTTCATATGAATAACCTTTTTTAACAACAACTTTTTTAAATATTTTCCATAATTCTTCAACAGATTTAAATAAAGCAGTAAAAATTCTATTTTCATCTTTTGCTGGATCATAATTTGGAACATAATATACTTTTGTATGTGGAAGTTGTGCCCATAATAATTTTTGATTTAATGTCAAGTTATATTTTTTTGAACCAAAGTTATCGGTTACTTCAGGAGGAGGATATACATATATACCTTTATTGTTCAAATCAATCATATAATTTTTCATTTCTAATATACTTTTATTATTTAAATAAGAATCAGAAAGTACATCTTGAAATAAAAAAATTGCTTTTATTGTATCAATATTTAATTTATTTACTGTTTCAATAAGTTCTTTTGGATTTTTTATTATTATATAATTATATTTTTTTTTATCTCTATGAAATTCTAATGATTTTAATAAATATGTTGCTTCAGTAAACATTGTTCCCTCTTTATTAAACCAATATTCTTCTCCTAGTATAATTATATTTTTCATTTTATATTAAAATATCGGTGAAAATATTTATTTTTGAATAATAAAAAAAATTGTTAATATTACTATTTACCTAATATATAAAATATGTATGTCTATTTATGATAAAATTTTTGAAATAGAAGAAATTATTATTAGAGAAACAAAAATGACACCATATCAGTTAAAAAATATATATTCACATACTAAAATAAAAAAAATAATTAATGCAATTAAAGTTGGAGTGCCTTCATGTAATGAATATTATATAAGATTAACTCATGAATTTGCACTTTTGTTACATAAAAAATTTGCAAAATATATATTGGATATATTAGAAATAACAAATCTTATAGAAGACATACCTCATATAATAAGAGGATCTGCTGGTTCATCACTTGTTTGTTATTTAACAAAAATTACAAATATAGATCCAATAAAAGAAAATATTTGTTTGTCAAGATTTCTTCATGAATTAAGAGACTCTATGCCAGATGTTGATTTTGATTTTCCATATAATTTAAGAGATGAGGTATTTAATAGAATTAATAATAAGTTTCCAAATAAAATGGCAAGAATATCAAATCATATTATGTTTAGAGAAAAGTCAGCTCTAAGAAAAGCAATAAAAGATGTTGATATTGATAAAACTATTAATAAAAAATCTATTAAACGTTTTGATGATTTAAAATTAGATTCTAATTTAAAAAATGAAATAATCACAAAAAAAAAAGAGTTATTGAATACTTTTAGATGTTTTTCATTACATTGTGGCGGGATTGTAATATTTAATGAAGAGGTACCAGAAGATTTAATATTAAAAGAAAAAGATGGTATGAAACAAATAAAGTATAATAAAGATGAAACTGAAGACAATGGGTTATTTAAAATTGATATATTATCAAATAGAGGTTTAGCACAATTAATTGATATATCTAAACAAGATATAGAATCTTATAACAGAGACGATCAAAGAGTATTTGAATTATTATCAAAAGGAAAAAATATTGGAATTACATTTGCTGAAAGCCCAGCAATGAGAAAAACATTTTTAGAATTAAAACCAACATCATTAGATGATATAGCAAAGGCTTTAGCAATTATAAGACCAATGGCACAAGATTTTAAGAATGAATATCTGAAAAAACTAATTAATGAAAATAAAATTCATAGTTATATGATTTTTGATGATGATGCAATTAAATATATAAAAGATTTGATTAAATGTCCTGAATCAGTTGCAGATATTTATAGAAAAGCTTTTACTAAAAATAAATATAAACAAATAAAAATTTTTAAAGATTTATTAGATGATTTTTTAAGTGTTGATAAAGATAAAAAATTTGTTATGGATAGATTATCAAATTTATCTAAATATAGTTTTTGTAAAAGTCATGCATATTCTTATGCAAAATTAGTTTTAGCATTAGCATATCAAAAAACATATAATCCAAAAGATTTTTGGTTATCAACACTTAATCATTGTAATAGTATGTATAGAAAATGGGTTCATTTTCAATGTGCAAAAACACACATAAAATTAACACTAGGTAAAAAACCATGGAAACTTGTCAATGATACATTAGTTAGTTTTAATAATAAGTATAATCAAAATATAGATAAAATAAGTCAATATAAAAATTATGGATATTGGATTGATGAAGAATATTTAATTGATTCTTACATTAATGTTGAAGTTATTGGAAATAATTTATTATCAGTAAAATTTAAGGGTTTAATTGCATGTGGTAGATTTTATAAAAATAAAGTAACATTTTTAACTATTGGTTATAAGAAAGATAAATTTATTGATCTGATTATAAATAATAAATGTTTTTTTGGTTATTATGATTATATTGAAGGTGAAGGTACTATTAAGAATCCTAAAGATAAAATATATAAAACATCAATAAATGTAACTAATTATAAATTACATAAATTATGAATTCTGTGATTGAAATATCGATACTCTGATTGTAAATTTCTATATTGAAACTCAAAATCTTTTTTAAGTTCATTTGCTTGTTGAATTATTTCTATTATATCATTTGTATTTTCATATGTTTTTATTTCTTTTACTTTTTTTATAATATCATTCATATTGTTTATTTTTTCATCAATCTTTTTTAGTTTTTCATATTGTTCATCGTATTTAATTTTTAAATCTATTAAAATTTCTGTCATAGTTTTAGTTGGCATATTAGCAAAATCCATTATTTCTTCAATAGTTTTATACTCATATTCATATTCAGTATTATCATAATGTATACCATAAAATCTTACTGAATTAGTGTTGAAATCTAATAACAGGATATAACCGGCTTTTTGACCATTATTTAAGAAATATCCAGAGTCTAATATATTGATGAAACTATGTTGACAATTTCTTAATAAACAATACCAATCAGTTGTTGATTGATTTGAAACAGATAAATCTGTGTAATATTTGCATTTTTCAATAGCTTCTTGTGTTGGTTTATTTTTAGCCTCTTCTAAATTTTCAAATGCTTCACGCAATAAATCTATTGATCCGAAATGTTTCATCAATATATATAACTCTCTAATACAAGTATACCAAAGTAAATCTGCATCAAATTGAACATGCATAAGTCTAACTTTACGTCCTATTTTATAACCAAATGATCCTTGTGTTCCCATATTAATTTGAATGTGTAATTAAATTAAAATAAAATCATTTTTTTATAGATAATTTACCAGTAAAACATAGACATAACTCATCATTAATCTATCGATTAAGTACTTTTATATTGACTTTTACTAATCTGTATCCATACATAAAAAAGTAAATCTGCATAATTTATTAAATAAGTGGAATGTTCTGTTTTGTCATCATAATAATTAAATATTTCAAATTTAGTTACTTCAATTAATATTTCATCATTAATAATGTCTATGTTAAATAAATTACGTAAGATATTAATTTAGCAAGTTTCTTGTATATAATAATTATTTATCTTCTGGCAATTATTATAAATAATGTTATTATCAATAACTCTTCTATTTAATCTATCTATCTATCTTTGAACAAATAGTTGGATTATAATAAGTAAAATTTCTTAAATAACATAAATTTAATGGTAATCCTTTAATTTTAGTTATTTGATTATATTCTAAACATAATTTTTGTAGATTTATTAAATTATCTAATCCTTTTATTTCACTTATTTGATTATATTCTAAACATAATTTTTGTAGATTTATTAAATTATCTAATCCTTTTATTTCAGTTATTTGATTATAAGGCAAATATAATTCTTGTAGATTAATTAAATTATCTAATCCTTTTATTTCAACAATTTCATTATAATGTAAATTTAATTGCTGTAAATTACTTAAATTATCCAATCCTTTTATTTCTATTATTTTATTACCACTTAAAAATAATTTTTTTAGATTAATTAAATTATTTAATCCTTTTATTTCTATTATTTTATTAGAATTTAAATTTAATTGTTCTAGATTAATTAAATTGTTTATTCCTTTTATTTCTGTTATCTGATTATTACAAAGTTGTAATTGTTTTAGATTAATTAATGTGTTCAATCCTTTAATTTCTTTTATTTTATTATTATATAATTCTAATTTTTCTAGATTAATTAAATCAACTAACCCTTTTATTTCATTTATTTCATTATTATATAAATATAATTTCTGTAGATTGATTAACTTATTTAATCCTTTAATTTCAGTAATTTTATTGTAATTAAAGTCTAACTTTTTAATTTCATGTATTTGATTGTTTACCAAATTATGTATTTGATTATTTATATCTAAAATTTGCATTATACTTAATTCAATTAATAAAAGATAAAATAATTCAACTTTTTATAATAATTTTTTTCTATTATTTTATATGGCAAGATTTAAAAGTATTGATTATTCAAAGATCGTAGATGATGAATTTATTACTGAAGCAAAAGAATTACTTGAAGTAACAAAATCCAAAGTATCTGGTTCTTATTTAAGATATGGGAAAGATAAAGCATGTGATTTAGATTTAAGTGAAGAATTAGATATTGATGAAACAAAAATACCTGATTTGCTAAAATCTTATTTTAAAAAATTAAAGGAAAGAAAAAATGACTTTATATTAACAAGATTATCTTTTGACATTATTGATGACTCAATAAAAAGATTAATAGATAATCTAGGTAATTTAAATGGTTTATTACAAATTGAAAATAGTAATATTTCAGAAGATCAAATTAATAAATCATTACCAAAAAAAATGGTAAATGAAATAAAGAGGTTAATCAAAGAATACAATTATGATAAAACAATATTCACTTATGTTAATTTATATATGTATTTAAAAACAAATATACAACCTATATTTACATTAGAAGAAGCAATTAAAGGAGAAAAAAAATTTAATGGAGAAAAAATAAAATTATCGGATTATAATTTTACTTATATGTATATTGAAGTAATATTTAAAAATTATAGAGTTTCAAATTTTGTATATTTAAGAAAACAAAATAAACCTGAAACCAAATTATGGAATGTTGAATTAAATGAAGTATTGATAGAATCATTAATAGAAAATAGTAAAAATAAATATCAAATGAGTTATTATAAATTACTCAAATATTTTTTTCATTTTTTAAAAAAAGGTTATTTTAATAAAATATTTGAAGAAAGAGATTTAATTGATCAAACTATAGATACATATAATGAAATTTATGATTTTAGAGAAAAAGTTGGCAACATGCATAATAATTTGTGTAAGATAGAAAATATGATTTTAATAGATAAAAAAAATAAAAAATTATATGAAGATTATAAAAATTTAAAACAAGAATTTGAATTAAAGTGTAAAAATTACTTTTTACAAGTATCTAAACGTTATAGTAAATATTTAAGAGAATATTTTAAATTGATATAATTATTTTTTAATCTCAATAGAACTACTTGATAAATTCTGATCTTTTAATGAAAATGATGAATCTGAAAATAGTAATTTTAATTTTTCCATAGTATCTTGAATTTTTGCAAATTTATTTTGTATTTCTTTTTGTTGATATTGTATTTGATTAGTTATATTTTTAACATTTGTATCTACAATATTTAAAATATTATTACCAAAAGCTGTTAATTCTTCTTTTTTAACAGTATCTGATGCCTTATTATTATTAATCATATTATATAAATTAACTAAATCTTCATTTAATTTTGACAATTCATCTCTTTTAACTGTACTTTGTAATATATTATTTATATTATTAATTTCATCTGATAATTTATATATATCAATATTATTATCAGTAGAATAATTTATATTATTATCAGTAGAATAATTTATATTATTATCAGTAGAATAATTTATATTATTCGCAGAAGCAGAACTTATATTATTCGCAGAAGTAGAACTTATATTATTCGCAGAAGCAGAACTTATATTAGAAGGAGCAGAACTTATATTATTTGTTTGAAAATTTTCAATAATTTTTTGATTATTAAGTAATAAACTTCCATCAATTGTATAGTGCATATAAATAATTTTAGATTATTTTATTAAAATCAATAATAAATATAATTTCAAAAAACATTATCTTTAATTATAATCTTAATACCTAATTCATGAGCTTTTTGTACTTTACCTGTATTTTCATCAATAGTGTTTTGATCTTTAACAATTAAATAATCAGTATTTTTCGAAACACTATTGGTTATTTTTGCTCCAGAATCTTCTAATTTTTGTTGTAACTCTGAATCTCTAAATCCAGACATAACTACCGTTTTATCTGTATATTTATTTTTTATAAGTTCTTTGACTTTTTCTTTTTTAATTGTAATATATGGTTCAATTGAATTATAAAATTTTTTAAATTCTTTATAATTACTAACAAATAATGAGCTGGTTTTTTCTTCCCATCCATTAATTAATTTAAGATTATTAATAAATTCATCTTTTGACCATTTATCAGAATCATCTAACAAATTAGGAAATTTATCTAAAACTAATTTAATACGTTCTTCTCCAATACCATGACCTAATTTATTTGATGCACTCATTATTTTACTTAATGAAATTTCTGTTAATGATTTTTTTATTGAATCAATTATATTTTGTGCAGATTTTTCTTTAAAACCTTCGACAAGTAAAATTTGTGGAACCGTTAATTTAATTATTTTAAGAATACTATCATATCCTTTATTAACAAATTTCTCAACTATTTTTTCACCCAATCCTTTTGTATCAAGAGAAGAAAAGAAATAATAAATATTTTTAATTAAGACATCATTATTATCAAGTGAATCACAAATAATATCAACATTTGTTTCATTCCAATGCCATTCTCCTTCAGGCATTTCAACATTTTTAGATTGTTTTAAAACTTTGTTAACTTTAGGTATTACATCACCACTTCTAATAATCTCAATGTGTGCTCCTTTTCCTAATTTATTTTCAACAACAAATTTAGCATTATTACCAGTTGTTCTCGATATTTCAACACCTCCAATAGTTACAGGTTCAACGATTAATGTTGGTTTGATATAACCATCTTTTGAAATATTCCATTCAATACTAATAACTTTTGTTTCAGCTTTTTGATCATCTAAAATATCTTTAAAAGCAAAAGCATATTCTGGATTACTTTTTATATTTCTTTTATTTTCTTCATTATTAGTAATAATTAAACCATCAATTTCATATTCTGATTCTTTTTTTCTTTTTATTAATAAATTTGATAAAATTTCAAAACTAATTTTTGGAACTTCCTCATATTTAACGACATTAAATTTTAAATCTTTTAATATTTTTATTTGATCGCTAAATTTTAAAAATGGATCAATAACTTCATATAATACAAAATCAGTATCACTTGCTAGTTTTGGATTAATTGTTTTACTATTTACTAAACCAGAAACGCCATTTCTTCCATTTTTTAATAGGTCACTCCAATTATTTTTAAATATGTCTTTATTCATTAACAATTCACCACGACAGGCTAATAATATACCAGCTTTCTTTGATTTGGTTTTATATTTATTAACTAAAGACCATGAAGGAATATTTTTAATATATTTTAACAATGGTGATATATCTAAACCTTCATCAGCAGTACCTCTTGTATATAAATTAGTATCCCCATTTTCTCTATAAATAATCATTGCAGAAATACCATCAAGTTTATTTGAAACATAATAAGGTCCTTTATACTCATTAAGCCATTTTTCGAATAATCTAGTATCACTTGGTTTTATTTTATCCATTGATCCTAACCAATAGTCTAATTTTACTTTGTCTTTACTTTTAACTTTTCCACCAATGACTTTTAATACTTTTGATTTAGGATTTTTTAATTTTAAAAAATCCACACAAATATCATATAATTCATCAGTCATAACTGGTGTTTCGGTGTTCCTGTATTTATCATTTGCAAAAATAATTAATTTTTCAAGATCCTCAATACTTAAATTATCAATGGCTTCATAACTATTCTTTAATATTTTCTTTACTAAATCCATATTAATAAATTTATTATTTTATTAATTATTTTTTCATTTTTTCTAAGTATTATAAATGTTGGACTTAAAAAATATAATATTAGTTTTTATTATATTATTTTTATTAAATCAAATAAAATATACAAAACAAATAATAAAAAATAAAAATGATAACAAAAATAAAAAAAGAGTTATTGAAAAAATATCATCTGTACCAAAAATTAAAGATAAAAAACTATTATATGGAGAAGATCAATTTATTATTAATTCAACTTTTGATAATAATAAAAAGTTATATCAAAATTTAAATGTTTTAAAACCAAACAATAATTTAGAATTAACATCAAATTTAAAATTTAATTATGATCAAAATAATAATGCTCATAAAAATACAATTGATTTAAATAGAAATGATTATGATAATAGAAATCTTGTTCATAAATTAGATGATTTAAATTTTACTAACTTGCCATTAACAAAAGAACAAATAATAAATAACTATAATAATGAAAATTTAAAAGGTGTTATTACTATTCCACTTAATAATATAGATATGCATGATTATGCATCGCCATCAGTAATGTTAGAAGAACCTATTAGTCAAAAGATGTTATATGATTATAGATTTTTAGATATGAATAAAAATGAATTAGAAGAAATAATAAAAAATGATGAAACAAACATGTTCGAAGGTAAAACAATTAAAGAAGTATATGATGGTATGATTCTTGATTATAAAAAAATTAATCAAAAAAAAATACCTTTATTTACTGAAAATAATAAAATAGAAGGAGCATTTGGTGAGTCATCTATAGGAATAGATCAATGGCATTATGAAGGTGATAATAATGATAGATCATATGATCCACAACAAGGATTAGAATTAGCTGTACACTATGATGTAGATCCAGATGATATATATTGAATAAAAACTAGTCTACCATTTCTTTGATGAACAACAAATAAATTATAATTTAAAATTAGAAGTTTTAGTTGCATAACTAATTTTCATATTTGCCTAAATTTTTAGACTTATAAAGGGTATAAATGATGATATGATTATAATTTTCTTTGAAGTATATTTTGTCTATTTATGCAAAATTTTTTTTCAAATAATTGTAATTTATTTTCAGAAAATTTATCGGTTTTTATATTATCAATCCATTTACTAAGTAATTCAGAGTGTGATTTTATATTTAAAATTGATAATTTACTTGATAGAAAATTATCGCATTCTGGGTCTTGAAATTCGTCGTCAAGTATTATATTTACAGGAAATCTTATACGACACTTTTCTTTTTCTGGATTTGTAAATTCAGGGTGTGTACAATTAGATATATCTACTTCTTTATATGGATTATAATTTTCACAATATGTTTTAAACCAATCAAAGTTCCATTTATTTATTCCAGATTCATCTATATGATTAAATTTTTTAAATAAATTTATAATAGCTTTTTGTTTATCTTCATTATTTTTATCATTTAAAAATTCAGAAACTACTTTATCATAATTATTTATAAATTTTTTAGCTTCTTCATCTGTATTTATATAAAAAGGTAAAATAAAATTAGGAATTGATTTATCGGATAAATTAGTATTATTAAATAATATAATTTCGTCTTGATCTCTTTCAACATATATACCATCTATTTCCGAATCATCCGGTATAATATCTTCTAATATATTATTAAAATATGAATTATAATTAATATTTGATAATAAATAATAACCTGGTGTATTCACCCATCCACCAAAACATCCTGATTTACATAAGTCAATATATTTATCAAATAATACACAATAAATCCAAAAAAAGTTATCATTTGTAATATCTATTTTTTCTTTTTCTGGTAAATTTTGACCAATATCTTCAAGTTTATTTCTAAAATTTGTTAAAACTTCAAATTTTTTAGTTTCTTCTAATTCATCTAAAAAAGTTTTTAGTATCCCTTTATTAAATAATACTCCAAAACTATCATTATATTTTTTACTACCTACATTCATTTTTAATAAAGTAAGTTTATTAACTGTTTCGTATTTATAAATAATTGGATAACATGATGATATATTATTTAAATCTGTAATTTTATAATCTGTAGAATTATCTAATCTTCTTGCAGTACTAATTAAATGCCCTAACGATTGTAGTGGATCGGTAGTAAAATATCCAGGAATATTAATATGTCCATTAACTTTATTAAAGCTTCCATGATATAAAGTAGTTTCAGAATTAATAGTATATAATTCAAAATATTCTTTATTGCCACCTAATTGTTTTTTTAAAATTAAATATTTATTTTTATATTTTAAATATTTATTCTTGTATTCCATATATATAATTATTTTATAAAATATAACAAATGAATTATAATATTTATTATTGAATAAAAACTAGTCTACCAATTCCTTGGTGAACAACAAATAAATTATAATTTAAAGTTAAAACTTTTAATTGCATACCTAATTTACCAGGATTAAGTTTAGATGTAAAATATTCATTTAAAAATAATGGATTCATTTCAAATCTTATTTTCTTTTCTGTAATAACAGTTAAATTAGCAGTACCTGAAGGTTGTGATTCTTCTGGAAATAATGCAAAATTATAATAATAAACACCATCAGGTAATTCACGATTTAATGTTTTAAAACCTAATACATAGCTATAAAATGATTTATCTAAATATTGATTTAGTAATTCCATTTGATTAAATGTAATGATTTGTTTATTAAAAAAAAAGTTAGTAAAATATTTAGTGTAATCATACATATATGGTGTAACTTTTGAATAAGGAGATAATCCTAATAAAAATATTTTTGGTTGTATAAACCATTTTAATATTTTACAAGGTTTATCTAGTGAAATAGAACCATCAAAAATATTTAAATTATACATATCAAATATATTTTCATTAAATGTTTCAATAATATATTCTAATTTTGTTGAAGCAAATTTTTGTCTTTCAACATCATCTAAATATACATTTTCACATAATAGTTTAACATCTGGTTTAGGTATTAAATTTAATAGATAGTTAAAATCAGTATAATTTTCATAACCACCTATCTTTATCATTAAATTAGAATTATTTTTAAGATCATTTTTAAATATAACCCATTGGTTTAAATTTAAAACATATTGATTATTTTCTAAAACACCATATGTTTTTAAAATATATATAATATCTTCTGATTTTAAACTAGTATAAATTAATGATAGAGCTTTATTATTTATATTTTTAAGATTATATGTTAGATTTTTATCACTTACATTATATGTATAATCATAATAATTAAGTGTATAAGGTGAAGGACTAGTATCTTTTGGTACAGTTAATTTTAAAAATTTATAATATTCTGATTCATAATCAATAAAGTAAACTAAATTTTTAAGTTTATTTATTGTTAAATTAATATTTACTGCAGTATTTCTCATTGAAACAAGAGGTAAAGTTGTACCTGCTTTACGACAAAACCAAAATAATAGAGGTAAAATAATTTTTGTTTGTGGTTTAGGTGTATTATTATATGTTGTTAATTCTGGTATATTACCAACCATTTTATAATAATTATTTATTTGATCTTCAGTTAAATGATGATATTGATAAATGTGTAATTGATCAGGCGAATATTGTTCAACAACTTGACCACCTATTTCTAATTCAAAATCTGTAAAATAATAATGTCCAATAAAATGATTCCAAGCAACATTTAATTTATTTGAATTATATGAATTATAAATACTAATATTTTGTTTCCAATTTGAGTGATAATAGTTTAAATATTCATAAATTATATTATATTGATCATTTAATGTTGATTTTATTGTGTTTATTGATATATAGTTATTATTATTATTAGGTATTGTATCTGAATAAGTCAATAATTTATTAATACTTAATATATATCCACCCATATTAATTTTATTGTAAATATCTATATCAATTAAATTTGAATATGTATTCAATTGACTTTTATAGGTATTATTAAATCTTACAACAGTATCTTTTAAACTATTTAATGTAATATTATCTGATAAAAATAGCTTTTGAAGTTGTTGGTATAAAATTAATTCAATTGTTACAAAGTTTTTAAAATTTAAATATAATGTTTTCCACTTATTTATAGAATTATTAAGTCTATTTAACATATTTGATTTCCAATTTGTATAATTTGTATTAATTACACTTGAATCATCAAAAGATAAATATGGTAAATTAATTTCAATAAAACATCTATGAATCATATCAGCATTATCTAATTTAAATGAAATGATATTTCCATAATCAGCTTGTTGATCTGTGTATATTTCTTTGATTTCCAAAGAAAAATTTGTGTGACGTTTATATACTTTTTTAAAAAAAGTAATTTCAGGATCATATGTTAATGATACATCTTGTTTACCTGATATTGCTAATTGTATTAGACCTCCGCCCATTTTACTATTGTAGATATTTAAATTTCTTTATTTATATATAAAACATTTATATTATCTATTTTAAACAAAGTTATTAATAATTAAATTAACTATTATACTAAAACCTATTCCTGCTAATTCATAAATATTAAATGTATGACCGAAATATGTTTCAATAATTAAAAAACTCATATTTCCTTTTAATAAATTAATATTTTTAAAATTAAAATAAGAAGAAATTAAATCAACAAATGATAAAGATAAAATATAAAAAGGTAATTTTCCAAAATTATTAGTAATTTGTATACCATAAAAACTTAAAAAAATTATTTCACAAAAAAAAATGATGATATAAAATAATATATTAGTTATTATACTTTTTTTGAAGAAAGATACAAAATAATTATGTATAAATAATTTTAAATTTACTTGTGTTAATACTTTATTATTCATATATGTTGAAAGATTATTAATGTTAAAATCAAAAACATAAAAAATTATAAATATTGTTATTCCAATAAAAAAATTAATAATTAGATTCATAAATTATATTAGAAAAAATGATTAAATATGTATAAATAAATTGCATGTATTGAATATAATAAAACAGAAATGTAGTTATTATTTTTTTAAAAAGTGAGTTTAATGCTTAAAAGAATACTATATATTATTAATATGGGTTTTTTTGATTTAAAATTAATTATTATAATTGCATTAACAATAATATGTTATTTCATTTATAAAGAACTTTTACATATCAATAAAAAAATAAATTATATGTATGGTAGAGTGATTACTTTAGAAAATAATTATCAAATATCAAATGGTGATATGCCATTAAATATTGAAAAAGAATTGAATGAATTAGAAGATATTGATAACTTGGATAAAAAAATAACTAAACAATTAACAAATAAAAATAATTATCAAAAATATGTTGAAAAAGTTGTAAATCAACAAGAAAATAGTGGTAAAGATCCACAAACAGAATTAAATGTAGAATCAAATATAGTATTTGATCCAAATATAGAATCAAATATAATAATTGATCAAAAAATTCAAAGTGAATTAGACAAACTAAATGATGAATATATAACCATTCAAAATGAATTAAAAAATTTACCACAAGATATTTCTGAAGATTTTAATATTGTTTTTAATCAAATATCTATGGTTCCAATGAATATACCTTTTAATTTAAATACAATACTTAATCATAATAATAAACAATTTGAAATTATGCCTGAAATAAAAGAAGTATCTGATGAATCATTCTCTGATAAATTAAATTTTGAAGAATATGCTTTATCACAAATAGAAAAAAATAATAATTCAGAAACATTAATAAATGAAAAATTATCAGAAACAAGTACTGAAAAATCTGGTAAATCATCTGAAACAAGTAAAAATTCATTTCAAAAAAGTCAACAAATATATGAAACAAGTAAAAAATCATCTGAAAAATCTAATAAATTATCTGAAACAAGTAAAAAATCATCTCAAAAATCTAATAAATTATCTGAAACAAGTAAAAAATCATCTCAAAAATCTAATAAATTATCTGAAAGTAGTAAAAAAATATCTGAAAAATCCAGTAAAGAATTAGATAATGATACAATTTCTAGTGAAACAAGTCAAAGTAAAGTAACAACCCCATTAGAAGAATTTTCAAATGATAATACAAATGAAGAAACTAATGAGAAAAAAGATAAAAATGAAAACATTGAAACAACCCTTCAAATTAATGAATCAAAATTAGAAAATATTTTAAAAAATTTAAATAAATATAAACTCCCCGAATTACAAGATATTGCGATTGAATATAAACTTGGTTTACAAATAAATGGTAAAAATAAGAATAAAAACCAATTATTAAATGACATTAAAAATTTTATTTTAAATAAAAATATCTAATTATATATATAATACGTTATGGATAACAGATATTATAAATATAATTGTCCCCCATTAATGAATGACGGAAGATTTCTAACATCTTATGTAAGAAGTAGAGTATTTGATCAATATGTTAGAAATATTAATAATGTACAATCATCTCAAGAATATAGACATTTTCTTCAAAACAATGGTGATCAAATATTAAATAACTTAAAAGGTTATTTAAGAGAATCAAATACTTGTAAAATAGAAGGTAAATGTTTACCAATGTCTGGACCAAATAGTGATGATGTAATTAATTATTTAAAAAGTAATGATAGAGTATCAAGTACATTTTTTAATCAACTAAATGATGAAAAAATTAATCAACCTGTAGATAATAATATGTTTTTTGAAAATAATTCAAATACACAAACTGTTGAAGATTTATCAGCACATAAAGCACAAGAAATGGCTAAAAATATTTATGCTAAAATGGTTTATGAACAACAACAAAAAAGTATTAGTGATATGAATAAAATTAGACCATCTAATGTATAAATAATAAATAATAATTGTATAATTATTATTTATTTTTCAAATTTCTTCCTGAACTAGTATAAAATCAATATTGTTTTCTTTAGTAATAATATATTTATACAAAAAATATAAAAAAATTACTCTTTAAATATTTTGATTTTAAATAATAAACTAAATAATTAGATTTTTTTAAATTCTTCAAAACTAAAAACACTAACGGATTTATCAAAAACTTCATTGGTTAATACAAATATTACTGTTTTATCATCTAAAATTTCAAATTCAAGCCAATTTAATCGAGGAATATAAAATAAATCATTTTTTACAAGTTTTTTTTCAATAATATTTAAATTTTTATCAATAACTTTAATAAAAATTTCACCTTCAATAATTATTAAAAGTTCATCAAAATTAATATTTGCATGAAATCCTCTTGATTTATTAATATTTTTAATATTTAAATATTCTTCTTTAAATTTGTTTATATCATTAAAGTTATTTATATAAAAAAATCTTTTTGTTAAAAAATTGAGATTATTTAAATAATTTAATAACCCTGGTTTATTATCTGTTTTTATTGAATTTATAATTAGTAAATTATTTTCTAAAAAAAAATTATTGATATTATCACATACATAATTAATTTCATCTTCTGTTAATTCTGGATACATAGGAAGAGATAATATTTCATTCGAATTCTTAATACAATTATTTAAATCAGTAAATTTAAAATTTTTTAAAGCTTCTGTTTCAGATAATGAAATTGGATAATGTATCAAACATGTTATATTTTTTTTTTCCAAATATTTTTTTAATTCATTTCTGTATCTAGTTTTAATTACAAAAAGATGATAAACCGGTGTGCAATTATTATGATAAATAGGTAAAGTAATATCTTTTATATGTTTTAAATTATTAATATAAAGATTAGCATTTTTACGACGTAATTCATTACATTCATCTAAATATTTAAGTTTAACATTTAAAATTGATGCTTGTATTGTATCAAGTCTACTATTTCTTCCAATTAATTCATGATGATATTTTATTTTACATCCTAAATTCATTATTTTACGTATTATTTGATTCAACTCATTATTATTTGTTCCAATACCTCCTCCATCACCATATGCACCCAAATTTTTCCCTGGATAAAAACTAAAACAAGATATATCTCCAAATGAACCAACTTTTTTATCTTTCCATAAAGCTCCATGTGCTTGTGCACAATCTTCAATTAGGAATAATTTATTATTATTGCAAATTTCTAATATTTCATCCATGTTCGGAACAAGTCCATATAAATGAACAATTATAATAGCTTTAGTATTTTTATTAATTTTATTTTTTAATTTTTCAATATCTATCATATGTGTTTTTTCATCAATATCACATAATACTAACTTAATATTATTATTAAGAACTCCAAGTGCTGTTGCAATATAAGTATTTCCTTGTACAATAACCTCATCATTTTCATTTAAGTCTAATGCTTTAATAGCTATTTCTAAAGCATCTGTACCATTTGCGCATCCTATAAAATGTTTAATACCTAAATAATTAGCAAAATTATTTTCAAAAATAGATACTTTTTCACCTAATATAAAATCACATTTTGTAAATAAATAATTTATTTCATTTGTTATTTCATTTGAAATTTTATCATAGTTTTTTTTAAGGTCTAAAAAAGGAACATTCATATATATATATATATATAAATATTAATGATAATATTAATCTTTTAAATTATTTTCAATAATTTTTTTAAAATAATTCAATTCATTATTAAATATATATAAAAATTTATTACTAAAATTTTTATCTTCAATTATATCATTTTTAATATGTTTATATAAAATTTCATAACTATTTATTTCACTTCCTGATATTTTGATATTCATAAAAAATAAATTTTTTGAATTAAATTTATCAATATTACCTTTATCTAATATTATTTTTTCATTATATCCTTCATCATAATTCCATTTTTCTAATATATCAGGATATAATTCTACTACTTTTCTATTAATTCCAAATATACCACCTATATATTTATATATATTTCTTCCAGCATAATTATGTTCTCCATTATGCCAAAAAGTATCATTATCCATTATAGTATCATTAGTATATTTACAATAATATGTACCATTATTACCATTATTATAATTATCTAATCCATAAATTTGTGGCTTACTTCCATCATAATATTCAATAATTTGTTTAAAAAAATTAAAACATATATAATCATTTGAACCAGCCCATAATATTATATCAGAATTTGTTTTACTTGATAAATTAATTCCATAATTTATTTTTTTTCCTAACATTTTCCAAAAACAGTTATCAAAATTTTTTAAATCTTGATCAAATTCTATATAAGATTCTTCATTAAAATATTTTAAAACTAAATTTTTCGAAATATCTTTTTCTGATCCAACTATTGTAAAAGTTATATCTGCATATTTTTTAAAATATTCTTGAATATTTTTATAATGAATAAAAATATATTTAGTTAATTTATATCTATCCGTATTTTCACCATATAAATAAATTGCTATAAATATATTTATTTTTATTTTTTTCCTTGTAATTATTATATTATTATTTTCTTCTGTAAAATCATTTATACTTTTATTAAATTCTATATTAAATGATTTTGAATATTTATCTGTATTTGAAGTCATTATATTATAATATAAAATTTTATATTATAATATAATAAATGGAAAAAATAGTAATATTAATACCTAATTACAATAATGATAAATATATAAATCAAACATTTGAATCAATATTTCAGCAAAGTAATATTAATTTATTTAAAGTTTTAATATGTGATGATTGTTCAAAAGATAATTCTATAAATATTATAAATGAATGGATAATAAAATATCCTACAAAAATTAAATTATTATTAAATGATAAAAATTATGGATTATTATATACATCAATAAAATTATATAAAAATATTGATACTGAATATTTTACAGTATTGGATAGTGATGATTATTGGATAAATAATGAATTTATTCAGGATGGTATTAATTATTTAGATAAAAATTTAGATTTTAATATATATGGAACAAATACTAAAATTTTATATCAAAATACATTAAAAGAGGAAAAATATACTAATTCAAATGATATAATAATATCTAAATTAAATAATGAAAATAATAATGTATTATTTAGTCATACATCATCTACTATTTTTAGAAATAATTTTAATGAAAAAATATTAAATTCAATAGAAATATATATAAATACATATAATGAACAAATTTATGAAGGTGATAGTTTTAGAAATATAGTTCATTTAATGAATGATAAACTATCATACATTGATTTAAGTAAAATTACAGGAATTTATAGATATAATATAGAAACATCTAGATGGTCAAGTAAAAGTAAAAATTATCAATATTTATTAAATATTATATTTTATTTAGAAATGTATATATTTTATTCTTATAAATATAAAAATTTTTATAATAAAGAATTAAATTCACTTATTAAATTATATAAAAATACTTATATTGATTTAACAATTAATGAAAATATTATTATTAATAATAAATTTAAAGAATATTTAGATAAATATAACAAATTATTTATAGATAATTATGTTTTTTATTTACCAAGTAAATATGTAGGTGGATTTGAAATATTTTTTATAAGAATTGCTAAATTACTTTTAGAAATGAATTATCAAGTATATTATATTGATTATATTGATGGATTATCTAGGAAAGAATTAAATAATACAAATATTATTTTTATAGATTACAATGATAACAATTTTTTAAAAGAATTTAATATACCAATTAATCTTATTATTCCATTCACAATGATGCATGAAAAGAAATACATTACAACTTTATATAATTATAAAGTATTATATATTATTGCTCATCCAAAAAGTTATTATTTTTTACAATATCGATCTAATTTAAAAAATGAAAAATTAGATAATATAATAAATAATATAAGAGATGAAATAGTATTTATGGATAAAGCATGTTCTATTAATTTTAAAAAATATTATCCTGAAAATAATTTTAAATATTTACCAATCTTTTCACCAAATATTAATATAGAAATAAATAATAATTTAATAAACGATGAAATAAATATTGGATGGTTAGGTAGATTAGATTCTGATAAAATTTATTCAGTTATTAATATATTAAATAATTTATATTCATATAAAACTAATAAAAAAAAAAATATTCATATAATTGGTTCAGGTGATTCTAAAAATTTAATAAATCTAGAACATTATTTAAATGGAAATATAAATGTAATTTTTCTAAATACATTATTAAATGATGAAAAAAATAATTATATAATTAAAAATTTTGATATTTCATTTTCAATGGGAACATCTGGACTTGAATCTGCATCAATGAAAATACCTACTATAATACCAATGTGTTTAGAAAAAGAAAAATATTTGACAGATGGTTTTGTAAAATTTTTTAATTTAACAGATTATAATTTAGGATTTTATGATAATGATATTATTGAATTAAATTTAAATACTAGTGAATTTAAAGATATTTTAGATGATATTTATGAAAATAATTTAAAATCTGTATATGGAAATAAATGTTATGACTATTATATTAATAATCATTCTCAAGAAAAAACAATAGAATATTTATTAAATTATTTTTAAAGATATTATAAAAAAAAATATATTAATATAATATATAATATATGAAAAATCTTGTTGCATTAGGTTATAATTGTAATATTTCAGAAATACTTGACCAATTAAATAAAAACAAACGTCAGTTTTTGAATATTTAGAATGTCGCAATTTATAATATATTACTAATGTTATAAATACTCTAATAAATAACCCAGAAGAAAATATATTAAGCGGTACAGACAAAAATATTACCCTTTTACATAATGATTTTTTTGCTCCACATTATAATTTAGAAGAATATAAAATAATCTTTAAAAGATATAATAGATTTATAGAATTAATTAAAAATTTAGACGATATACTATTTGTTCGTATAAATCCAATATATAAAAATACTACAATAGATGAAATAAATCTATTTATAGAGAGTATAAAAAAAATTAATCATAGTATAAAAATAAGTTTTTTACTTATTGATACTATAGATAATGAAAAAGATTTTTTACCAATCAATACAATTAATAATGAATCAATTATAAATCATAAATATTTTTTATATAATGATTGTAAAGATGACGTTTATTTTAAAAATAATCCTGTAATTTGTAAAAAGTTTACAGATTTTTTAATTGATATTGGTTTTGATGATTATGAATTATTTAATAAATCGAAAAAATAACAATATTAATACCTAATTATAATAATTATAAATATATAAATCAAACATTTTAATCAATATTACATCAAAGTAAATTATCATATATAGATTTATACTCTTGAAAATTTCAAATATTCTCATATAATCGAGTAAAATTTACATTAAAGGATACAGTTTTCAATCTTTACTGATTTAAATTATTTAAATTTTTATTTTTTTTTACATATAAATCTCAAAACATATGGATCTTCTTCTCTAAATATAGCTAAACCATTTGAATCAGTTTCATATAAAATAACAAAGTTATTTTCAATTAATATATTTCTTAAAAAATTTAAGCTAATTAAAAGTCTATTATGATTCTCACCTATAGATGATTTGAAATTTACTAATTTAATATCATATTTTTTGCTATATTTTGTTCCTGAAATAGATCTTGTTTCAATAAAAAAGAGTGAATTTTTATTCATTGTAATCGAAATATTTTTAATAAATATGTATACTTCTGGGTGAGTTAATGTATGTAAACTAAATCTTGAATATAATATATCATATTTATTATAATTAAAATCTAACATATTTGACTCATAACATTCAATTCCATGTGATTTTAAATAATTAATAGTTTGTATAGAAATATCTAACCCTTCAGTATATTTATAAATATTTTTAAAATGTATTAAATCTCTTCCATTTCCACAACCTATATCAATTATTTTTATTTGTTCAGTATTAATATAGTTTTTATTAATATAATTTACAACAAATAAACAAAAATTAGATGGAGTTTTTAAATCAATTATTTTTATTGAATCAGTATTAATTGAATAAAAATTATTCCAATAATCTTTTTTATATTTATTTGAATTTAAAATTAAAAATTCTTTTTTAATAAATTCAGAAATATTGTAAAATGCGTTTATATTTAGTTTATTAAAATGATTACATATATTTTGTCTTAATTTTTTTTTCAAATCATTATTATCTAACAAATTATTTACTATATCATTTAACTCATTTACATTATTTGCTATATAAAAAACATCTATTATTTTTTCTCCAAATGAATTTAAAATTTCATTAAATTCTAAATTTCCTTTTAATAGTATAACTGGTTTTTGTGTATAAAATAAAAAATCTACCATTAAAGTTGATAAATCAGATATAAAAAAAGTTGTTTCATTGAAAATGTTTGTATAATCTATACTTTTATCCACTTCAAAATTTTTAGTTTTTATTTTTTCTAAATCATTAAATTTTGATAGAATATGAGGTCTATAAATAAAGTTTATATTAGTTCTTGTATTAATCTCTTCTTTAAAATAATTAATATACGTATCATATGTACAGTTTTGAGTATCATTTTCCCACCTGAATGAAAAAAGTATGCTTTTATTACATTTATTTTTCTTAATAATTTTATTATTAATTAAATAATTAATTTTTGTGCTTCCAACTAATTGAGAATTATCTTTGAAATTTTCATTTTTTTTATCCATAAAATTTTTGTAATCATATTGATTTTCTTCGCATTCATGAAAAACAGCATAAAATTTTTTAAAAAGTGAAGGTTCATATGTTATATTATATAATTGTTTATGAATATGAAAAGCATAATTTACATTTAATACATAATTATTCTCAAAAATTTTATTTACGTCAAATAAATTATTCAAATAACAAATATAATGTGATGAAAAAAAATAAATTTATTTTTAAGACTAATAAATTGATTTAAAGTCATAACATTTATTTTTATTTTATTTTCATTCGTTAAAAATGAATCTTTTATTTCTTTTAAAGAATAACTACCGTATATTACACTATTCTCTTGAAAACATATTGATATTTTAAAACATTTATCTTTAGTTAGGTAATTAATTAATCCTTTAAGATGACTAATAATATTAGAATTTATATAAAAGACACAATCAATTTTTTTGACCATTTTTAATATATATATATATATTAAAATAAATTTTTTATTTTATCAAAAAATGTGGTTTTAAATTTTCAAGGGTGTAAATAAAATATTGATTTAAATTATAAATATCAAATTTTAATTAAGAGTTAATTATATTGGATAATCCATTTACAACAAAAATGATAAAAGATTTAGATATTCAATTTGAAACTAATAATATATATAATGAAGTTAATCAAAAAACAAAAATTATTAATAATATTCTTTAAATATTTTTACAATATTCAGTCATGTATTCATATACATAAAAACCAATAATTGAAGAAGGTATTGACCTAATAAATGGATATTGTATTCCTTTATAAAGATTTATAATATTTGAGAAATTATTTATTTTAAAAATATAGTTATTATCTGCTAACATTTTATTTTTAATACTATCAATAGGATATGTTATAGACCATACTATACAACTTGATAATGGCGCTCTACAAATAATTGGAATATTATTATCTTTAAAATAATTATAGGATGATAAGAATATTATTGAACCAAATAAATTTCTATTATATTCTAAAAAAATACTTTTATATAAAATATTTTTAGGTATTAATACAGAAGAAGATAAAACTACTTTTCTTAGTAAAACTATATTATAAGGTAGACTTAATGTTGTTGATATTGTACTGGATTTAATAGATGAAATAAAATTATTATCATTTTTTTTAAATTTTTCAAATAATCCAAATTGTAAACCTCTTTCTAAAGAATTACTTATAATAGAGTAATGAACTCCTTTAAATATATTAGTATAAAGTAAGTTAGTATGATTTACTTGTGATTTTAATTTTAACATTTCAAAAGGATGAGAAATTATAGCTCTAACTGTTCCCATGGTAAATCCAGGAATAAAATTTATTATATTTTCTTTATTCATTATAATAAATAAAGAAAATTATTTTAAATTATATATTATCTATTTATATTAGATATAGATTCTTTATTAAAGAATAATAATGTATCTTTAATATTTTATTTAAATAAATATATAAAAATAAATTAATTTATTAAGATAATGAAATTATGTAGATTTGGTAAAAATATTATGATTGGTAAAAATAATTATATTGAAAAGGGTGTAAAAATTTATGAAAATATTAGTATTGGAGATAATAATAAAATTTATAATGGAACTATATTGTATCCAAATACAATTATAGGTGATAATAATATAATATTAAATAATAATATTATAGGAGAACATCCTGTTGATTCAAATGTTATTTTTAATGATAAAATTTATAAAGGCGTTAATATAGGAAATAATAATTTCCTACATATTAATAATATTATTTTCGGTGGACGTAATTCAAAAACTGAATTAGGTAATAATAATCAATTACTATCTGAGAATCATATAGGTCATGATACAATTATAACCAATAATGTTGTATTATATCCTAGATGTATTACAGGAGGTTTAAGTAAATTAATGCCATTTTCAACAATGGGAATGAATTCATTGTTGCAACAAAACACTGTTCTAGGTCATTTTTCAATGATAGGAATGGGAAATATTTCTTCTCATAATGTATTTCCATTTTTTATTTACGTAAATAATAAATATTTACGATTTAACAAAAAAAAAATACCAGAATACCTAAATATTGATAAATATGAAAAAGATTTATTAAATATAATAAATGAATTAAAGAATAATAATTTTGATAAAAATATAATATTAAATAATAATTTACCGGAAAATATTAATAAATATTTATTAGAATTTTATGATAATATTAATATAAAAAAAATATAAAATTAGAACTAAAATAACTCTTAACCCTTTGGTTCATTTTTTCAATAAAGTAGCATTTTCATATAACTATTACTATGAAGTTCCTAAACAAATATGCTGATTTTTTAGAAATTAGGGAAAGGATTAATTGAAGAATATAAAAATACATAATAATATTTATGAAATATTTAAAAATTATTTATCTAATATATAATCCACCATTTATATCTATATTTGTTCCTTGAAAATAATTATTTTCAGATAATAATAAATTTACAACATCTAAAATTTCAGAAGGAATTCCAAATCTTTTTAAAGGAATATCTTCAATAATTTTATTTTTAGTATTTTCATTTATTTTTTCAGTCATTTCTGTTTCAATATATCCAGGAGAAATAACATTACATTTTATATTTTTATTAGAATTTTCTAATACAATACATCTACTAAACGCTATTATTCCATTTTTACTTGATGAATAATTTGTTTGACCCATTACAGGTCTATGTGCATTTACAGATTAAATATTATATTTCCTGAATTATTCGTTCTCATTTGATTTATTATTGGATGTAATATTACATTATTATTGCCAATTATTGTATTTGGATATATAATTGATCCACTATATATATCTTATTATTATTTCCAATAGTGACATTTTCATAAATTTTTACTCCTTTTTCAATATAATCATTTTTCCTATTTTTATACAAGTATATTTTGAAATTCAATAATTTTATTATAACTATTTACACCCTTGAAGATTTCAAGTAAGTTACCATTTGAACCATAATACCCCTTTGAGGTGCGGTTTCAAATCTTCACTGGTATAAATTATTTAAAAAATTATTGGTAAGCAAAGAGTTAATAATTATTATAAATATCTCTAATATATGATTTTATTTTCATTTCATTTGTATCATTTATATAAAATACTTCCAGTTCTTTTTTAATATATAGTGAATCAACCCAATCACCCCCTTCAACCCATTGTGTTAATGGATAATTAAAAATGTCATCATAATGTTCTATTTTAATATTTTTATATTCATTTATAATATCTATTATTTTATTAGATATATAAAGAAATATATAACTTGATGGATGATTATGAATTATAAATAATTTATATTTTTTATAATACTCTTCAATAAAATCAGTTATTTTTATAATATCTAAAGTTGTATTTGTTAAATAATAATTCTCTATATCTTTTGTATGTTTTTGACAAATATTAAATCTTTCCTTTAATTTAAAATCTATTAAATTATTGTCATATAAATTAAAAATTTTGTTTAAAGAATGGTTTTTTTTTAAATTTAAAATTATATCGTGTCCATCTTTATTTGAACCCCCATATGGTATTACAGGCCAAAAACTACTATTAAAAATAGAAGGTATTCCAATTTTAATACAATCTTTTTTTAAATAATTAAATATATTTTTATCACTATTAGGATTAGTTGAATATATTCCATGAATTTCATTCGTAAATTGAAAAATAAAGACATCTGCTATATTTAAAATTTCTGAAGGTATAGGTGCATTATTATCAATTAATTGATAATTTTGAATATGGTAATAATTTCCTTCTATTTTTTTTCCTAAATAATTCTTCAATGAACCACCCTGGCAATTTGAATAAATTATAATATTCATATTATTAAGTAATATAAAATTATATACTTTTTTTTCTAAAATAATATAAATATATTAAATGGGAGATATATATGTAATTATTAAAAAAGATTGTATTATTAGAAATCAAAAATGTCGTGAATTATTAAATATATATTTTAAAAATGAATATAGTGTAATTTATTTATCTTATGATGAAACAATAAAATTTCTTTGTGATTATAATAAAGAGAATACAAAAATAATTTTTTATACTTTTAATTCTATAGATGATTATGATTTTAAAGTAATAAATTTTATTCAAAAAAGTGATATATTATCTAATATATTTTTTATATTAGAAGATTGGTGGAAAATTGCAGGCAGTCACCAAGTTATACAAAATTCTTTAATGGATATAATTTATAATGCTATTAATTATAAAGTAATTGCAGCAATTCAAAATATTGAACAATTAAATTCATATTATGATAAAGATTATAGTGTATATACAAAAAATATATTACCATTTAATTTTTGGTCATCATATAATAGTTCATTTATGGATTTTAATGAAAACCCTATTAAAAAAGTATTTTTATCAGGTCATACTGATATTAATTATCCAGAAAGAGCCATAATGCGAGATATAAATAATGTATTTTATTATACATATAATATGAATGATATTAATACTTTAAATAATAATTATAATAAAGAGTTAAATAAATATATAGCATGTTTTACTTCAAGTGTTCATATTTATAATGAAACTGAAAAAAAATTTAAAAATACAAATATCATACTTTTAAAGACATTTGAAATTTTAGCTTCTGGGTCTTTATTATTAATGCCATTAAGTGAAGAAATATATTTAGAAAAAATAGGAATTAAAAATGGATATAATTGTATATTATTAGATTTTGAAAATTGTTTAAATGAACAAATAAATAATATTTTAAATATAAATAATAGGACAAATATTGATACAATACGTCATAACGGTTATTTACATGCAAAAAATAATTTAACAACTGACAAAAAATTTAATGAATTTAATCTTTTATTACAAAATTAACTCTTTACAGACTATATATTTTTTATATAAAGAATATTTTTGATACTGGGGCAAATTTGTCCTAATCTCATAGCTTCCTTCCTGAAAAAAGTTTAATAATCAAAAATAAAATATAGTTAAAATTTTTATTTTTTTATAATTAATATTATATATGAAATATTTTATTGATTTAGATAATACATTATGTAAAACAGTTGATTCAGATTATATAAAATCGATACCTATCCAAGAAAGAATTGATTATGTTAATAAATTAAAATTAGATGGTCATCATATTACAATATGGACAGCAAGAGGTTCTGTCTCAAAAATTGATCATCGAAAATTAACTGAAGAACAACTAAGTAAATGGAATATTAAATATGATGAATTATTAATGGAGAAACCCCATTATGATATTTATATTGATGATAAATCATTTAATGTTGATACACTATTACCGATTCCTAAACTGAATGATAAATCAAAAAAAGAAACTGTCGAAATTGTACCAAAAGGATGGGGTAAAGAAATTATATTTGTTAATAATGATGAATATTGTGGAAAAATTTTATGTTTTGATAAAGATAAGAAATTTTCAATGCATTATCATTTACAAAAAAAAGAAACATGGTATGTAGCTAAAGGAAAATTTTTGTTACATTGGATAGAAACATCAAATGGAATTATGCATACAGAATATTTAAATATAGGAGATGTTATAACAAATGAAAGAGGTGAACCTCATCAAGTAGTGGCATTAGAAGATGATTCACAGCTTTTTGAAGTTTCAACAAGACATTACGACAATGATAGTTATAGAATTTGGAAAGGTAATTAATTTTTAAATATTATAAAAATTATATAAATATGGAAATTATTAATTTTAGTGGACATAATTATCCAAAATTTCAAATATTAGGAAATGCTTCACAATTCTAGATACCGTTTGCTTTAGACTTTTGTAAAGGAATTGGTTATGATATAGGTTACTGTAAAGAAGAATGGAAATTTCCTGGTTCAATAGGAATTGATAAATCATACAATTCTGAATTTGACGCGAATAATTTACCTGATAAATTAGTAGATTATATTTATTCATCACACTGTTTAGAACATGTTGATAATTGGATTGAAACATTAGAATATTGGATTAGTAAATTAAATAATGGAGGAATATTATTTTTATACTTACCTGATTTTTCACAAAGATATTGGAGACCATGGAATAATCGAAAACATAAACAATGTTTAACACCAGAATTATTAAAAAATTTTATGATTGATAATGGAATGAAAAATATTTTTGTAAGGGTAATAGATCTAAATAATAGTTTTATGGTTGTTTGCGAAAAATAAAATATTTAATAAATTAATTAATAATAATATATAATTATTATTAATGAATATTATTGTTTTAGGTGATGTAATGTTAGATATTAATTATATTTGTAACATAACAAGGAATGCACCAGAAGCATCCATTCCAATATATGAAGTTAAAGATACTAAATATATATTGGGTGGGGCAGGAAATGTTGTAAAAAATTTAAATAATCTAAAAACTAATGTAGAAATTATAACAGTTTTAGGAGATGATATATATGGTAAAAAAATACAAAATATTTTAAATGAAAATAATATTAAAAATAAATGTTTTATTGATAATAAAAGATATACTACACAAAAAAATAGATTATTCTATAATAATACATTAGTTAATAGATATGATATTGAATTTATAGATGATATTGATATTAATATTGAAACAATGATATACAATTATATTTTTGAAAAAATAAATACAGTAAACGCTATAATAATTTCTGACTATAATAAAGGTGTTGTTACAAATAATTTATGTAAAAAGATTATTGAAACTGCAAATAAAAATAATATTCAAACATTTATTGATCCTAAATTAAAAAATATCGAAAAATATTCAAATTGTTTTTGTTTCAAACCAAATATGTCTGAAGCTATTCAATTAACTAATGAAAAAAATATAGATAATATTTTTAATTCAATTAGAACATTAATTAATCCAGATAATATAATTATTACTGATGGATCAAATGGAATGTATTTAAATAATTCTATTAATCATTATAAACATGAAGAAACTATAAATGCGATTGATGTTACTGGTGCAGGTGATATTGCAATATGTATATTGTGTTATATATGGTTATTAGAGAAAAATATTAGTTTAGGATGTTCAATTTCTAATTTTATATGTGGTAAAAGTGTTCAATTTATTGGAAATTATAATTTATCTATGAATAATATATATGATTATTATTTAAAAAATAAAATAATTTATGATTATGAAATTAATAAATTAAAATATTTAAATAAAATAAAACAATTTAATAAGTTAGTTTTTACAAATGGATGTTTTGATATAATTCACTCAGCACATATTAAATTATTAAATTTTTCAAAAAAACAAGGTGATTTACTCATAGTTGGACTAAATTCAGATGATTCTATTAAAAGATTAAAGGGACCAACACGTCCTATTAATAAAATAGATGAAAGATCTGAACTATTGTTTAATCTTCAAATTGTAGATTATATTGTTATATTTGATGATGATACTCCATTTAATATATTAAGTCAAATAAAACCAAATATATTAATAAAAGGAAGTGATTATAATAAAAATAATATAATAGGGAAGAATTTTGTAGATGAAATAATTTTATTTGATTTTATTAATGGCAAAAGCACTAGTAATATTATTAAACAGATAAATCAATCTCTTTATTTGTAAATCTATTATATATGTAAAAATTTTTACATAATAACTTTCCACTTAATTTAAAACATAATGCTAAACATGAAATTGATGAATCTATCATATGTACTTCTTCTGAATTAATTAATATTTGACTATAATGAATAACAGTTGGTAATTTTATATATTTATTTGCAATATTGTATTTATCTATATTTTCATTATAAACATTTTCATTTGCAGATATAATTAAATACTCATCTAAATCTTTATATTTATTAATTATTGTTTTTAAATTAATTGTACTTTGCGATGATTCTGAATGTAAAAATATTATTTTATAATTTGATATATCATTATATAAATTATTAATTTCATCTGTAATATTTATATTAAAATATTTAAACATAATACATGGATTTAAATTTATATCTTTATAAAAATCTATCGCAAAATTAAAATGTGATGGTATAAAATATTCTGTATTTAATTCTTCATTAAAATTTATAGTTTTTTTTGTTTGTAAATATGATTTATGACAACCACTAATAAAAACATCGTTTCCTTGATATTTATTACATAATATCTCTTTACAACTATTAAATTCATTATTAGAGTCAAATGGTAATGGAATAATATTTGTATTATTATACATATATTTTATATGATGTAAATTTATATCTTTGCATAAAAAATAAATTTTATCGTAATATTTAGATAAATAATTCAAAGCACCATTTACCAAAATATTATCACCAATACCGTTGTGTGTTAAAAAGTAAGCATTTTTTTTATAATTCATATATAATATATATATTAATATATATTTTTATCATAATTAAACTTAGGAGTTATTCTTCTTGCTTGAAAAGGTTTATCGTCTAATGAAGACCAGTCCGCATTATTAACATCTATTTTTTTTAAATCAGGATTAGTATGATGAAATTGTCTTCCGTCTGGTGTATAAATATTTATTTCATCGGGATGAAAATCATACGATATTTTATGCTTAGCTAAACATAAATTAAAAAGTGCCTGATCTTTATTATTTCCAATAAAATACGATGCTTCATTAAATTTAGTAGAATGATTTGTATCTAAAAAATTATAATGTTCACAAAGATTTAACCAGTCTTTTATTAAATTAATTGACTTATTTGTTTTTTTAATAATAATTACTCCGCTATACGCATCATTCGTATAATTATTTTCTTTATTAAATTCTGGATAATATTCCATAATTGCATCCATTTTAGTAAAACATTTTGCTTTTGGACCGTTTGAGGAAAATGTTACAATATCAATATCTTCATTATTTAGTTTATCTATGTATTCATGGAATCGTTTAATACCATTTTTATTTAAATACATTCCTGCATCACAATAAATTAGTATATCATTATGATTTATTTTATCTAAAGTATCTAATATAATTTTAGGTTTCCAAATATAATAACCGTATCCATAGGGATGATTATTTATAAAATCTATATGTTTATTAATGAAATCGGATATATCGTTTTCTGTATATTGAAAAATTTTATCAAATATATTAAATTCATATGCTTGTTTTGCAATTCTATTTGAATTCATATAACTAGTATTAGCAAATGTTGTGAAATAAAATTTCATAATATATTATTAAATGTTATAAAATAAATTTTCATAATATATTATTAAATAATTAAAATAATTATAATTTAACATAAATTATATAATTTTATATAATTAACCCTATCCAATAACAAATTTAAAAATAAAAAAATTATTTTATATGCAAAAAGAGGTTATATAAAAATGTTTGAACAACTAATTAAATTAGATAATTGGATTATACTCTAAATCCAATTTATAATATTATAACTTTTGTAACAAATCATATCTGGAATAATATTATTAAAAATAATGTTATCTCTATATTCAATTATTTTATCAGGTTGTTTTTGTAATTCAGGATATACAATACAAATTTTTTTATTTTCTTTTTATATATTCATAATTTTCATTATTTAATGGAAATTTTGTAAAACAATCTACCCAAACAGTTGAAAATAAATATGCAATTATTGGAAGCATGACCTAAGAAAATATATGAAAGTAATTATAGAATAAATGGTGAATTTTATGTAGATAATATGATTGAACCATTAGTCAATAGTGGATATAAAGTTAAGATTTTTGATGTTGAAAATTATTTATGCTGGGGAACTCCAAATGATTATAAAACATATAATTATTGGAAAGAATATTTTATAAATTAATATTTCCATTTAATAGCTTTTAATTTTTTAGGAAGTAAACTTTCAACATCAATAACTTTTTGTGGTGGTATAACTAGATTTTTAAATTCAATAAAATCATCTGATTTTATTCCTTTATTTTCTAAATACTTCAGTAAGTATAAAACGCATTGTAAATCATGATAGTTATACTCATTTTTTTTTTTTAAAATTTCAAGAGATCCATTAGTTTTTTTTATTACTGAATTATTATCAATAATTTTTTCTTCTAAAAACAAATCAAATAATTTTATTATTAATAAAATTTTATTTTCATCAAATCTTTTGATATTATTATAACTATTAACATAAGAACATAATATATTATTTATAATTAATGTTAAAATATCACAATCTTCAAAAAAATTACAATTTAGTTTTTTTAATATATTATAATTTGTATATATGTTATATAATTTATAGCAATTAAAAAGTGATGTATCCCAATAATAAGAATTATTTTTTTTATTAATATATTTAACTAAAAGTGAAGATAGATTTATATTGGGATTATATAATAGTACACTATCAATAATATATTTAATTGCATTCTGATCATGAAAATTTTCCAAAAAATAATTAATAACATTTTCTTGATTTTGAAAAATATTTAAACCACAATTAATAAATTCAATCATAACAGTTAATTTTTTATCTTTATATGCTGAATTAATTATATTTATAGCTAATTCAGTTGTAATTAAATCCATTGACAACCCAATGTTTATTATTTTTTTAAAAGATGTAATATTATCTAAACTCATAATTAATAATGATTTAATATTTTCAATAGGATTTTCATTAATAAAAAATATAATAAAATCACTAAATTCATCATAGCAATCTGATTTTAAAATTATATGTATTGCTTGTCTAGTAAAGTGAACAAATTTATTTTTCAATTTATTTATATAATATGAATTTGATTGATTTTTAGCATTGCAATAATATTCTAATGCAGTTAATAAGCCATTTTTATATGGATCATTTGGGTCAAAATACTTTGATTCAACAAGTAAATCAAAACATTCTTTAGATCTAAAATTAATTGCATTTGAAAATAAATTTTTTAAATCTACTTTACTAGTTTTAATTATACGTTCTAATTCATTATAATTATTATATTGTACTATCTTAAAAATCGAGGTTGTTGATGTCATTATAATAAATTTATTTAAATAATTAATAATAAAATCAATTTTTTAAATTGCTAATGCATCTAATTTTACACCCCAAATTAAATTATAATTAGGAGAACCTTTACAATTAATACTAATATTCCAATAATCATCTATATTGGATTTAATTTCTGTTAAAACAAAATCATTAATACTCCAGTCACCAATAAAATTTGTATTTATTGGATTTTTTGTATTATATTCAACAGTATAATTGGGTACAGTATTATTGGGTTCAGTATTATTGGGTCTTGACCAAATATTAATATCATAAACATTTATAAAGTTAAAGTCATCATCCATTGCTCTCGATGTTATGTTTAATTTTCCTGAAAACTGTGTTGTATTTTCACCACTGCGTGAAAAAATACTTTGAAATACAAATGTAATATTTTCATTAGGTTTAGTAGCTCCTGATAAAACATAAACTTTTGAAATTGGAACAAATTTAAATAGATTTAACCCAGATTCATAAGCACACCCTATATTTTTTATATTTAATGAAGATCCAACAATAACATTTAATGTGGTGCTAGCATTATCAGATGGACCATCTATTGTAAAATTATTTTGTTTTACTTGTAATTTAATATTTGGGGTTAAAGAACTTATTTCAAGTGTTCGTTCATTATCAAAAATAATTTTAGGATTATTTTTATTTAAATAAATGTTGTAAAAAAATGTAGCATAGTTTGTATTAAAATTTATTAAATCATCATCTGATGAATTTACAATACTAAAGTTATTTTGTATTTTTATTGGAATATCATTTTTAAGTAGAATATTAGTTGTAATATTCAAATCATCAACATTAACTTTTTTGACAAAATTTACTGTCTTATCAGTTGGTGATAAATTAAAATATGTTTCACCAATTGATGAATTAAAATTTAAATTATTATAAAACATACAAAATGATGATGGTCGAAAAACTAATTTTGTGTTAATATTAAAATTATTTGCAAATGAATCTATTACTAAATTAAAGCTTTTATTAGTTGATGTATTTATAAAATTAATATAGGGAACAAAAACATCGTTTACCAATGAACCAATATTAAATTCACTACCAAAATATAAATCTTTAAAATTAAGTTGCAAATCACTTAAAATAATTATTGTATCTACAATAACATTTTTTTTAAATTCTATTCTGTTATTAATATTATCAAATATCATGTATGTTTGATCATTTGACTTAAAATTAAGATTATTCACAAAGTTTATGTTTGAAATTAAATTATTTAAAAATAAATCAGTATAAAATGTTGTTAAACTATTATTAAATTTGATATAGTCTATTAAAGTTTTTATTGTTAAACTTGTATCAAAAATAATATCAATATTATTTTTAAGTGTTAAATTTGCTTTATTAAAAGTTACAACATTAATAGAAGAATTTTGTTGATTACCTAACATTATATTTAAATATTCATTATTAAAAGCAACAAGTTCACCATCTGTAATACCTAGAGAATTAACAATTAAATTAGCTAAATTATCGTTATTATCAAATAAATCAACATATGTACTTGTCATTGGATTTTGATATGATGAAAAACTATTATCTTGTGATAAATATTTTAATTTATAAAATCCTTTATTAGTATCACTAAATAATAAATATTTATTGTTTGTCCATTTATAATTTGATGATGTTGAATTAACTTTCTCTATTTTATTATTTGGTAAATACAATAAACCACTATAATAACCAGTTGATGAATTTTGGTCTATAATTGGAAAAATAAAACCAGATATAAAAATATCACTTGTATTATCAATAAAACTATTTTCTTTTACTTGATTATTTAATAATATTACATTATCTTTTATTGTTAAAGTTTCTGTATTTAAATTAAGATTTTTATTATTAATTAACATATCACGAGTAAATAAAAGTGGAAATATTTTAAAATTGTGATAAATATATTCTGCTCTTAATAAAGAAAAAGCAATTGAACCATTACAAACAATATATGGATCAGTTTTATTACTTTGGGCACTTATTGTTCCTACATTTAAATTATCAATTGATGCATCAGTAACATTTATACTAGATTGAGAAGTGGAATTACTTGTACCATTTGAAGAATTATTTATAACATTTATATTTGTACTTGATGTGTTTAAAGCATAATTATATGTAAGATTTCTTGGTAATAATGTTTTTGAATTTTGATTAGAAACATTATTTAAAGAACCATATTTTAACATTAAATAAAATTATAAATTTAGTTCTAAGTATATTTTTTTTCTAATAAATTAATAATGGCATTTAGATATGATAAACCTTATAGAACAAATATAAATATTGATCTACAAAAAATTTTTGATTTATTTAATTTAGTTTATCAAATGGATACACAAGAAATTATGCAATATTCATTAATTAATAAAATACCTTTAAGTGTAACATTACCATCAAGTGGTAATAATTTAATTCATGAAATTTTATCAAATGATGATAAACTTAAAAATGAATTTAATAAACTTAATGTTATAAAATTTTTAGTTCAAAATGATGTAAATCCAGATGAACCAAATAAAGAAAATCAAACACCAATACACATAGCATGTCAAAAACAGTATAATGATATTGTTGAATTTTTAATTAATGAGTGTGAAGTGAGTTTAAATTATAAAGATAATAATGGATTTACACCTTTACATTATTTACTAATAGGAGAAATCAAATTATTTGATAAAAAGGAAATTTCTGATTTAATTACATTTCAAAGAAAAGGAGATATTGTTAAAAAAGATGATATTATTGAAATTAAAAAATTAATTTATCCCCTTATAATTGAACATCCATTTTTGAGTTCATTAGAAAAAACAATTTATGATACATTAAAAAATAATTCAGAAATTGAAAATATAATTTTAGAAACACAAAATAAAATACAAAAAAATATTTCATCAAAAGAAAAAACAAATAATTTAAAAGAAAATAAAGAAATTATTAGCATTCAAAGAAATGAAATGAAAAAAGTAGTTGATGGATTATGGGGTAAATTTAATGATACAAAAAAACTTGAATTACACATACCAAAACCAGATTCTTATGTAGTTAAGCAATCAGACAATTTAGGACTAATAAAAAATAGTAATATTAAAAAAGAAATTAAAAAAAAATTATATGATAATGTTGATGATTTTAAAAATTATACTGATGAAATTATTGATACACAAAATAATACAAATAAAATGTATGATAGTGATGATTTTATTGCAAAAATATATAATGAATTTGTTAGTAAAACTCCAAATATTTATAAAAATCCACATACAAAACAATTATATTATTATGAGGATTTAAATTTTTTTGAAAATGATAAAAATATTTTTGATAAAATTAATAATGATTATAAATTTAAATTAGCACATGATTTTGCAGATAATATTATTGATTTAGATTCAAATTTATTTTATGGTGGTTCCAGAGTTATTGATATTGATATTGATATAGATTTTGATTATCTTGATTATTATTATTCAAGTATTAAAGATATATTTGATAAAGAAAAAAATGAGGAACTTAAATTCAAAAAATTATTTTTATTTTTAATTCTTTATAGTGAATATGATGAAATAGATAATTTAGCTGATAATGATGCTTTAAATAATTATCTAAAAGATTTATTAATTGATGATCCTAATAATGTAGAATATAAATTTCTACTAAAATATACAAATAAGTTATTTGATCCAGATATTGCAAATGAAATTTACTGTGAATATACAAAATTATTATGTAATAATAATAAATCAGATGCAGATATTTTGAGTGGTATGTCTGATATTTTTATTATGAATTTTATGAGTTGTTTGATGCATAAACAATATACTTTTGAACATTTTATTGCTAATTTATCATTTTTTTTGGTTTCAAAAAAATATACTGTATTAGATTATTCTATTAAATTAAAACTTATATTTGGACATTTTGTTAATCCATTAAATAATTTTTATCCTTCAAATATAAATAATGGATTACCAGATAATGTTTTAGAAATATTTAATTTAATAGATAATTTTATTGTTACAAAAAAAAATGAACACATTGAAGAATTAATAAAAAAAATAAATTTAATGGTTGAAAATAATTTAATTAAAGTTCCTAATATAATGGTAGCTGATTTTATTTATATGGTTAAAAATAAAGTTAATTTTTTATTATTTGATAGTTATTATAATAATAATTTAAATTATGATTATATTATTAGTATTATTGATAAAACAATTTTAAAAAAATCAATAAATAATATTAATATTGATATTAAAAATAAAAGAATATATGGTTTATTACTTTCACAATTATGTCCAAGTTTCCAAAACTTTTTTTATTGTTTAATAAATGATAAAAATGATGATATTTGTTTTAGTAAGTTGTTAGAAGCAATTAATTTAAAATTAAAATTTAGAGGAATTATACCAGAATTAATTGATGATTTAGAAAATAAATTTAATTATTATCATCGTTATAAAATTAATAAAAGTGATTTTGTATTAAAGGAATATGATCAAGGTGAAAAACCAACACTACCATTACCCGGTAATTATTATTTTTCAAAAAATGATATTGATAAAAATAATATTCCAGATAATTATTATATATTAAAAAAAAATCAATATAGACCTCCATTTATTTATTCTCTGTACAATTTACAAGTTAACCAATTAAATACAATTAATAGATTATTAAAAGATATTATTACTAATGATGAACAATCATATTATATTTTATTAAATTCAATAAAACAAGGTAAAATTAAAGATATTTCCAAATATTATCTGGATTTTTATTATATTATTAACTGTTTAATTATAAATCAATCAGAAATATATAAGAAATTTGAAGAATATCATGATGACAAAATAAAAATAAAAATTTTTGATATAACAAAACTAAATAATTTTTTAAATAAAACAAATGCATATGTGTTTTTATATTATTATTTATTTAGTGGTGGTAAAGAAATTAAAATACCTAAATTCTCATATTTTAGAGTTGACTCTGATAAATCATTAATATTTGAAAGTAATTATGAACTGGTATTACCTGATAATGACCCATCTGAATTGGAACTAATAAATAAAAAAGAAGATTTATTAAATCAAAATAAAATCATACAGAACATTAAAAAAATAATGCCCGACTATTTTACATCTTATTTAACAAATATATTATTAGATAATATAATAGTTAAAAATAAACAATATATACAAGATAAAAGTGATATGTTACCTCCTTCAATTGAAATAGAACTTGGTACTTTTTATGAATATAATAAAATTATATTATTTAAAAATTTATTAAATGATAATAACTATAATCCAATACGTGATAAAATTAAAGAATTTGTTAATAAAACAGAACTAACAAAAATAAATGATTCACAAAGAGAATATTATTTGTTGAAAATAATTGAAGAAATTATTAAAGATCAATCTGAATTATTTACAAATAGAGCAATTAGTAAAATATTAAATGAATCTAAAATTTATAAAATTAGTGATGATAAAGAATTATTTAGTATTGGAGAATTTAGAAATACACAAATTACATTTGATAATATAATGGATGATGAAACATTTTCTAATATGTATTTATTTAGAAATACTGATGTAGTAAAAGATTGTAATTTTATTATATATCCAAATGAATATAATAATACAAATATACTAAAACAAATGTATTGTTTAAAAATAGATCAACATATTTTACAATTTTTAATTGATAAAAATGTTGACCCATATTCTATTGATGATAATGGGAATTCTATTATTAGTCCATTAGAAAAAACATATCATTATGTATCAATTGAAACATTAAGAAAAAATGGTATTGATATAAATAATTTTGGTTTACCAAAAAATCCAGTTATTCAATTAAGTAATGAATCAAGAAATCACATTAATAAAATATTAAAAGGAAATACATATAATGAATTTATTAATAATTTTATTAGTTCACAATATAATGAAATTAAAGTTATTTTATTGTCAAATAATAGATTTGGGTATAATATTGTAAATTATTTGGATACATCTTTCAAAACTATATTTTATTTAATTAATGAATATTTAACTGATATTTTATGGAGATTTAGTAATAATTATAAATTTGAAGATATGAATAAAATATTTAGTATAACAGGTAATGATAAAAAAAATATAATATTAAATTATTTATTTGATTATGTTAATAATATAAATATTCCATCATCAAATCATATAATTATAATGAAAGATTATTTAAAACAACTTGCTGAAGAAAAATCTAACTTACAAATTAAAATTTCTAAAGTTAAAAATGAAATTAAAGAATTACATAAAGGTGGGTTAAGTAAAAATATATTTGAACTTAAAAATAAAAAAAATAATATAGATAAACAAATTAATAATAACAATAGAATATATAATAATATTTTTAAAAGAATAAAAGGTGATTTTGGTATTAATTATTTTGAACCAACAAAAAATTCAAAAAAAAATATAAATAAATATAATGATTTTATTAAAGAATATGATGTAGGTGTCTATTTAGATTGTTGGGAACAATTATTTAATAGTAATTTATCAAATTCATGGAATTTAGATCTTATAAAAATAATTATAAAAGAAAAACAATTATTAGAAAACATGAATTTAAATGAATATGAAACAATTAATAAATTTTATGAACAACTTTGTAATTTAAGTAAAATATATTTTGAAGAAAGTAAATATACTGAAAGAAATAAAGTATTACGATTTGTTTATGAACTACTAGAACATATGACAAAAACATATATTTGTTATAATATTGAAATGACATTAAGAAATTTATTAACAAAATATTTTATGGATTTAAATATTGATAATGATTTTGATTATATTAATAAAAAAATAGATTATTTACTAAATGCAGAAAATGTAATTGATGGGAAAAAATTTACAGATATTCTATATAATGATTTACCAAAAGAATTTGTTAGAAATAGTGTTGATATATTTTATAATTATAACGACAAAAATACTTTTGAACCAAAATCAATAAAAGAAATTTTAAATGATTTATTTAATTTATTAACTGTAGGTGATATTGTTAATGTACCAAGTAATTCACAATTTATGCAAGTACTCAATAATGAATTAACAGATTATTTTGATTTATTCGTACAAAAGTTAATTAATAATTGGTTAGTTGTTATTGAAAATGTTTTTAAATTTACAATAAACCAATATAGAATAAATAAATGCATTTTAGAATTACTAAAAAAATAATTTAATTTAAAATTTGTATAGATTTCTTTCTTCTTGTGATAACATTAAAAATTCATTTACTTTTTTAATACTATCAGGAATAAATTTTCGATAATCTTCTAACATAAATTCAGTTGTTGGATATTTATTTAATACACAATATATGTCTTCCCACCATTTACTTGCAATTTCATGTTTGTCTGTATGATCACATTCTTTAGGTATTACATCATCATCATCAGTAATCCATTATGTTATTAAATTAATTATTATATATGTATATTATTGTGTGTGGTTGTAATGTCTTATTCTTAATCATCATTAGAGAGTCCTAATTTTTATTTCTTTACCATACTTGTTGAGAACATTGGTTTATTTCTCATCAGAAGAAATATCAATTGAAGTCATCTTCTTGATCACAATGTCAATAATTTTAAATGCTTCCATAATAATGGATTGGAATTCTGAAAAGATTAAATTATTAGATCTAATAGGAATTAAGATTACTTCGATTTCATCATCAGTTCCCTTGTTTAACTTCATAAGATGAACAGGAATTGAGTTCATTATCTTGATTGAATTTCTTCAGGACTTAAATGAGGCAATTGACATTTTTTTATTGAAACAACCATTTTTTATTGAAACAATCATTTTTAAAGAAGATACAGTGATTTATATGTTTATTTTTTTTATTAAGTTCAGCTTTAGTATTTTCTGTTTTAGTTTTATATTCACTGCGGAAACTATCACTATTTTTTTTGGTTATGTATAAATCTGCATTTTTCATTACTACAGTTACCATGCAACATGAACTAACTGCAATCATGAGGAAATTTTTTTAAGATATTCAATAATATTAAGAGTTTTAGTTTTATTAAAATTTTGGGTTGAAGTAGAATCAATACGTATTTTAAAATTCATCTTTTAATTATAAGTGTAAAATCTGCATTTCTGCCAATAGATGATTTGAATGATATTTTAGAAAATGATTTATGGATGAATTCTAAAGAGAGCTTAGAATATAAATCAGTTGATTATATTATATAGAAAAATTGAAATTAAATTTTTTTTTATATAAATACAATACATATGGCATATCCTATAACAAAAAAACAAAGAACAATAGTAAAATTTGGTAAAGTAGAAGGAGAATTTAGAGGTTCAAATATAGACAAACTAATTAATCCTCCTATCAAAGTAGAAGATGATTATTATTGGTTACGTGATGATTCAAGAACTAGTATTGAAGTATTAGATCACATAAAAACTGAAAATAAATATACAGATTTAATAATGGAACCACATAATGAACTTAAAAAATCATTATACAAAGAAATTAAATCTTATATAAGAGAAACATATGATGGATATAAATATAAAAAAGAAAGTTTATCAAATTATAAATATTTTAGTAGATATATAGAAGGTAAAGATTATAATTTATATTGTCGTATAAATACCAATACAAATGAAGAAGAAATACTATTAGATGTTAATGAATTAGCTATTGGTAAAAATCAATGTGATGTAACTAGTTTTTCTACCTCACCTAATGATAAATACATGACATATGGTGTTGATTTTGATGGAAGTGAAAAATATGATTTTATATTTTATGATATTGAAAAGAAACAACAAATAGATCATATAATTCCAAAATTAGCATATTGCTCATATTTTTGGGCAAATAATAATTTATTATATTATCTAGTAGGTGATGAAAAAAATAGACTTTGTGAATTATGGCTATATAATATATTAACTAAAACTAATACATTAGTCTATAAAGAATTAAATGAAGAACTTGACTTGAATGCCAATATGACAGATGATGAAAAATACATTATTATAACAATTGGCGATTATGATTCTAATTATTCAATGTATATAGACATTATCAAAGATCCATTGAAATATAAACTTGTAAAAACTTATGAAAAAAATGTAAAATATTATGTTGAACATCATTTAGGAACATTTTATATTTTAACAAATAAAGATGCAACAAATTGGAAATTAATGAAAACAAATATGGAAACTGATAGTGAGTGGGAAACGTTTATTCCATATAATCCTTCTATTTATATTAATAATATTTCAACGTTTAAAAACTATTTAATTTTTCAATCAAAAATAAATGGTAACTTATATGTGAATATATATAGTTTTCTTAATGGAACAATTACAATGCTTTCACATTTAGAGCGGTGCGTATTTTAAATGCCGATTTTTAAGACAAAAAAAATAAATGCATCGCTTTACTCATTGAAGAGTTCTAAATTCTAAATAATGGGCTTTCTTATGTGTATATTAAGGTAGATACACATAATCCCATCAGATGTTATTTAATCTACTACCTTGATTAAACAACTATTTCTTTTTCTGTCTTGGTTTTCGTTGCTTTACAACTATCTTTTCTTTTACTTTTTGACAGAATTCTATTGGTCTTAATTGATTTCTTAAAAAATATTTTCCTAAATATAAAATATTTTTACAAGCATTCTTATCACGATTTACAAAAATACACCGTTCGGTTTCCTCTTTTGGAGTTAGTATTTCATGTAAATGTTTTTTATGCTTATTCTTTCTTACTGATACATTTTCTAGTTCTTTAAAAGTTTTGTTATATAATTTACTTGTATTATATTCATTCACTTCTAATATTTCAAATCGTTTTAATAATAATTTCTTAAATCCTATATTAGGTGCTGATATTGTTCCTTTCATTTGACTTGTACGTGAATAATCACCATATAGTAATAATATTTTCTTATTATTAATCTTATCATCTTTAGTTAAAAATTTATTTTCTATTTCATTTAATAAATTTTCTTCTGATTGTTTAGTTCTTACAAATCTTCTAAAATTTAGTTTTCTGAATAATATGTTATTGTAAAATGGTTTAACTTGATTGTTTAATTTATTTTTATTAGTTATATACTTTTTATATTCTTCTATTTTTAATGTTTTTGAATTAAATTTTGATAGTTCAGTTTCTTTTTCAATGATATTGTGTTTTATTTTTTCTTTATTTACAATTTCATTACATCTTTTAGTATATGTTTCAAATCTTCTTCTACAAGCACTATATTTATAAAAATTATTATTTTCATCTATCATACTTAATGGTCTAATCTTCCCTGGATCAACTGATACTAATTTATATTCATCCGTTAAATATTTATTACATTCATCTTTGGTTAAACTATTAACATTTTTTATATCACAATCATCTTGAATACATTTAGGTAATTTATCACCATATTCTTTATCTTTATATTTTTTTAGGATAAATAATAAACAACAACTAAAACCATCAGTTGTCATTTGATTATAAAAAACATATTCTTCATTATTAAATATACTTCTTTTTTCTAATTTTAATATTTTACTCCAAACATGTTTTTGATATTGCTTACAATGTAAAACTAATTCACTTTTAGGATAATCAAATAATTTAGGATATTTATTACCAACATAATCCGCAATTCCCGATGTATTTAATACAATATTTTTAGGAACAATATTATTTCTTTGTGGTATAACTTGAAATGATTTACATCCTAATTCTTCTATCTTTGAATTAATATAAAATGCATGTATTAAATATTTTTCTGGGTGTATTTTAACATCGTAAGCAATAGTTTTAGTTATTTTTTCAGGATATAAATATTTTTTAGTCTTATTAATCCATTCATGATATTCACTTTTTGAATCAACTATTTTATTATTAATCAAATCAGATTTAATATTTCTAATTTCTTCATTTAGTTCCTTATACATAACTTTTCTTTTTTCCTTATCTTTTTCTAATTTAATCTGTTTGTTTTTTGGATCTTTGAATAAACAATTAATATATCTAAAAAGGTGTTTAATAAAATGAGTTGAAATATTAGTTTCTAAGCAAGTAATCATTTCTTTAGCAGTTTGTTCTAATATATGAGTTTTATTTGTGTATGATAATTTTTCATCAACTAATTTAGAAAATACATTATCATAAAATAATTTAATATTATCTTTGATAGATTTATTTTTAATATGTTCATCTTTATTAGATTTACCTCTATTTGTTTCACTAGTTGCGATTGTTTTAAGAACATCTAAAATAAAACTTTTATTGATAGTAGGAAAATCTTTATTGGTATTAAATTTATCCAATAAATATAATCTAATGAATTGATAACCTAAAATAACAAATTTATTAATATCTTTTACAACATCATCAATAATTAGTTGTAATTTATCGTACTCTTTAAGAACAGATTTAAGAGGACATTTAATCATCCTATAAACTTGTTCGTTTTCTAAATTATTTGGTGGTTTTTCTTTTATATTTTCATTAACCATATATATATTATAATTAGAAATTAATGTTTATATAATTTATTACGCATTAAATTATATAATTTTTAAAGATTTTTATTTTTAAACATAATTTTTAATTATATTCTTCTTAATATTACTTTTATTAATATGTAATAATGTATCTTTCATTATTTTATTTTTATTAATATAATTTTTAATTTCAATAATAATATCATTTGTAATTTCATATTTATACAAATCTCCATTTATTGGATCATATAAACAAATATTTTTTTTATTAACGAGTATAGCATAAAATAATATTTGTAAATAATTTTTTTTACTATCTATTTTTTTATTTTCTGAAGTTTTAATATCAATTATATAATTATCTGTAATTAAATCTGGTTCTCCATAAATTAATAAATCAAAATTTATATAACATTCAGATGTTTTTATAGATGTAAATTTGTCTTTAAATTTTAATATTTTATTAATAAATTCTTTTTCAAATAAAAGATTAATTAAATCATCTATATTTTTACAATCTTCTAAATTTTCTGGTAGATTATCATAATCAATTGATTTATTACAACTCATTAAATATTCAAATCCATAATTATAATTGTTGTTTATTATATATTTTATACAATAATCTATAAAGACACCTTTTTGTTCGTTTCTTTTAATAAATTTTAATTTATCAATATTTATTTTTTCGTGAATTTGTTCTTTTATAAATTCAATTTTAATATCTAAATCATCTAATGTATTTTTTCCTCTAAAATTATCAAATATATATAATTCTAATCGTTCTGTTTCAAATTGTTTATATCCTTGAGTATTGTAAAAATTTAATTCAAATAATTTATCATATATATTTTTATATGTGTTATAATATTCTTTATTTATATATTTATAACAAGATATATTTTTTCCTTTGACTTCTATAGTATTCATAAAATTATCATCATTTTCAACTACATATAAATTTCTTTTATTATAAATAAATTTATTTTCACAATCATTTAAAATTTTAGATACATCTTCATCTAATTTTTTTTTCTTTGAATATAATTCATTAAAAATTCCACAAAATCTTTTATAAGACTCTTCTATAAAAAAATTAGTAATCATTAATATATTTAATTATTTTATATTTAAGTATATTAACATATTTATCAAATATTATTATCATCTTCTAATAATTTTTGTTTTCTTTTTTCATAAGCTCTTTTACTATATTCTTTAATTTTTTCAGGAGGTGGCTTTTTATCATATCCCGTTTTTTCTTTATATTCTTTAACTTTTTCTATAATTTCTTCCTTATGATTCTCATAATAATTTTTATTTCTTTTTGGTGCAGTATATTTTTTTAGATGTTCTTTTAATTGTTGATTTTCAATTATTAGTTTTTCATATAATTCTTTATAATTTATATTGTTGTCTGCCATTATTTATATATAATAAATTATTTTTAAATAGGTAAATTATTTTTCTAATATTTTAATATGTCTAAACAATTTTCATCAGACTTAAAATTAAAAGCAGTTAATTATTATTATAAAGTTAGTAATTATTCAAAAGTTTGTGATATATTTGAATGTAGTGAAAGAAGTTTAAAAAGATGGATTGAACGATATGAAAAATATGATACTGTTGATAGAATACCAAGAAAAGAAGGTTCTTATAAAATTAAAAAAGAACATATTAAATTTATAAAAGAAACAATTAAAAATAATAACGATATTCATATAAAAGTATTATTTGTATTATTAAAAAATAAATTTCCTGATTTGGATATATCAAGACAATATATCCACGATATAATACGAGATAATAACATTACTAGAAAAAGAGCGACATTCGAACATTTTCCATTAACATACAGAGGAGAACCCAGAGATGAAGAAGCAGAATTAAAAGCATTTTTTAAAGAAATAAAAAAATTTAGTTTGGATAATATCATATCAATAGATGAAACATCATTAAGTACATCTTTAGGTTTTAATTATTGTAGAAATGAATTAGGAAAAAGATGCATAATTAAAACTGATGATAATGCTGTATTTACAAAGTATTCATTAGTTGTAGCAATAACTAATAATAAATGTATTGGATATACAATATATCAAAAAGGAGCAGTTAATTCTGATAGATTTAATGAATTTATTAAAGATATATGTGACAGTGTTAAGAATAAATTAATAATATTAGATAACGGTCAAATTCATAAAAAAGAATCAACAAGGAAAATAATAAAAGATAGTGGAAATTATTTATTATATACGTGTCCTTATCACCCAAGATTGAACGCAATAGAACAATTCTTTAGTCAGATGAAGCATTATTTGAAATTATATAAATCAAAAAATTATAATGAATTAATTATAAATTTGAAGAAGTCTATCAAAAATATTAAGAAAGACCATTATAAAAATTATTTTATTTATGCTTATAACAAAGATTCTTATAAATGTAAGAAAAATAGTAAAAAATCAAGTAAACGTAGAAAATCTAAAATTTATAAAGTTTAAAAATCGGCATTTAAAATACGCACCGCTCTAAATAATAGAGTTTTTAACTTTATTGATTATATTAATTTTGATCATAAAAATTATATGTCAAATGATGTTTATACAATTAAATTAGGTGTTAACTGTATTCATGATACAAATATTTTAAATATAAGTTTTACATCATTAACATCACCTACAAAATTAATTGATTATAATATGGCTACATTAGAAAATATAGTTGTATATGAACAAATTATACCTAGTTATAATGAAACATTATATGAATGTAAAAGATTATGGGTACAACAAGAAAATATAAAAATACCAGTATCAATAGTTTATAGAAAAGACAAATTTAAACAAGATGGTTCAATGCCTTTATATTTATATGGATATGGATCATATGGTCATACTGTTGATACAACATTTTCATACAAAATTTTACCTTTACTTGATAGAGGTTATTTATATGCAATTGCACATGTAAGGGGTGGATCATTTTTAGGATATGATTGGTATTTACAAGGTAAAATGAATACTAAAATGAATACTTTTAAAGATTTTATTAGATGTGCTGAATATATGATTGAAGAAAAATATACATCAATTAAAAATATTGTAACTGATGGTAGATCAGCAGGGGGGTTATTAATTGGTGCTACAGTAACAATGCGACCAGACTTATTTAAAACTGTAATACTTGGTGTACCTTTTATTGATGTTTTAAATACCATGTCTGATTCAAAAATTCCACTAACAATTGAAGAGTGGACACAATGGGGTAATCCAAATGAAAGAGATGATTATGAATATATGAAACAATATTGTCCATATACAAATATTAAAAAAACTGCATATCCAAATATGTATCTAACCGGTGGATTACATGATCCAAGAGTACCATATTGGGAACCATTAAAATTTTTATCTAAAATAAGAGAATATAAAACTGATAACAATATTCAAGTTATTAGAATGGAAACAGAACAGGGGCACTTTGGCGGATCATCAAGATATAAATTTATTGATGAATTATCTGAAATGTATACATTTGTTTTTACTAGACATTAAATTTATAACGTTCACAAAAATTAAAAGATATTTTTTATTTTAAATAAATTCATATCATTTTTAGTTTTAAAACAATCAATTCTAATAATTAGAAAATATCCAGGATCGTCTTTATTAGTTATTATTATATTATCTTCTATTAAATCATTAAAATTATATTCACAATATTCAAATTTTTTATTTAAATATATGTTATATAATTTTATATTTACAGAATGTACATTTTCAAATAATATATTAATATTATTTAAAGAATTGTCTAATCTAAAATATGATGAAACATTTTTAAGACATTTCATTTCCGATAAAGGTTTAAATTGTAACCAATTATTTTTATATTTATTTAATGATAAAACAAATTCATCATTTACTTTTTCTAATACATTATTTTCTAAAACATTAATACTTGGACAATTGATTCTATCTATTTCTGAATGAATAAAAATATTTAGTATTTCTTTATTATCAAAATTACTAAAAAGATATTCATTATTATAATTATTTAATATATTAAATTCATTATTATTGTTTTTTCTATACAATAAAATGTAAAATATAGATTTAATAATATTATTAAACTTATTTCTATTTAGTGTTTGGTGATAAATTGTTCCACATGGTAAAAAAGACATATAATCTATTACTTTATTTTTTTGTTTGCAACCAACTAACCAAATATAATCTAAATGATCATCAGCAGAAATATTTTTTTTTTTAAATAAAACATATTTTTGTACTAATTTATTAAAATTTATATTTGTGTCACACATGTTATATATATCAAAACAACCAACGAATTTATTTGTATTTTTGACAAAATCATTTAATTTCATTAAATTTATATCAAAAAATTCATCAGTGTCTATTAATAATATTAATTCATTAGAGCATTTATTATAACCAAATTTGCGTTTTTCTTCTTCATTTTCAAATATAGAATATGTATATTTAACTTTTGGATATTTTTTTATAATATTATTTATTTCATTCGGTTTATTATTATTATCATAAAATAAACCTAATTGTTTTAATGTATCTATAGCGTATGAATATGGACCATCTATAATAATAAATTCATCTACGAAATTATATATATTTTTAATAATATCTTCATAAAACTGCAAATCATGAAATAAAATTGTGTAAACACTAATTTTCATTTTAAAATTTATATATATAAATATTTATATAATATTAATAAAATAAACTAATAATGTATTTAGGTAAATATATCTTTTATATATAATTATAGTTTACACTTTTATTTTTTCAGAACTAAATAACTAGGAACATTTTTAGTCTGTAATATTGATTCTATTTTAGAAAATAAAAATTTAGCTACTTTATTCTTCCTCTTTATCTTCTACACAATTACATTTTTTACCATTTTCCTGTTTTTGTGGTTTACAAAAAGATAGTTCAGCACATAGTTCAGATGTACAATCTCCTGATTTTATGTCAGAACATTTTTTATTTTCTGTAAATTGTTCACCTTGGAACATTATAAATAAAAATAAAGTTATAATACACATTATTACTATTGTTTTAATGCTCATATTATAACCAAAAATAACAATATTATTATCCATTATATTATCTAATAAAAAAAATATAATGTATAATAATTATGAGCGATATAAAAAAATTTATAGATTTTATTTATAAAAATATATATTACTTTTTATTTTTTGTAATTGGTATTCATTATTTATATTGGATATCTGGAATATCTGACAGTACTAAATTTAAAACTCTTTTAAGTATTTATGGAACATTAAGTATTTCATTATCTATTTATAATATGTATACTTCATCTATGACTCAATACGCAACTACAATAAATAGTCAAATTAGTTACTTAAATCAATTATTCCAAAATATTACTCAAACAACAAGTAGTTTTTTTGCAAATAATAAAGATATGAGATATTATTATGATGAACTTTTTAACGGAATTAAACATTCTGATGATACTACAAGAAACTTAAATTCAGAACAAATTATATCAACAAATATTTTAATCAATGTTGATGCATTAATAAATTATATTGATTCATTTAAAATAACATCGGGAGGTAAAGTAAATTTTCAAGTAAAAGTTATGGAAGAGAAATTAATAAAACTTTTAGCTCAATTTATGAAATCAAAAATATTTGTTGAGAATTGGAAAAAATTTAAAAAACTATTTGCTTTGAAATGGACTAAAAACTATATGTCATTATACTTTAATCAATAAAAACTATTATAATTTTAAGCTAATATTATTTTCATTAATATATTTTATTATTTCTTTTAATGCATATATTTTAGGTTTATCTTTATCTCTTTCATCATCTAAATAATATGTTAGTAAAATACTTGGTGATAAAATATTTATTCCATTTATATTATTTATTTTTGGCATTTTTGAAATACATGAAATATCAAAGGAAAACTCACCGTTTTTAAAAGTTACTGAACGTTGAGGTGTTTCTTGTACTCTTTTATATGTTCCCAAATTTCCTTCTTCAATATCACATTTTCTTTTTCCTTCTTTAACAACTAAAGCATCAATATCGCTTGTTGTAAAATTTATTAAATCTAATAAATTTAAATGAATTAGATATAGTTTTACAGCTACTGAACCAGTTAAAACCCAATTGTTACTAAAGTAATCATTTAATAATAATATTATTTCATTGTCTTTTGATGATAAACTTGATTCTATTTGTTCTTGTGAATTTACATATTGTTTCTTTTTATTAATTTCTTTTTCAGGTGAATCAAATCCAAAATTTAATCTGGTTTTTATATTTGAACTTTCATTAGGTGTCATAGGTGAACCATAGTTAAATCTAGATGTTGATAAGAGACTTTCAGGAGGTGATAAAAGACTTTCAGGAGGTGATAAAAGACTTTCAGGAGGTGATAAAAGACTTTCAGGAGGTGATAAAAGACTTTCAGGAGTTGATAAAAGACTTTCAGGAGTTGATAACATACCTGCTATTTGATTTTTAAATTTTATGTATTTATTTTTATATTTTAAATATTTATTTTGATAAGTTGACATATATATATAATTATAGAAATTGCTTTATATTTTTTAAATTATTATGTATTAACTATATTGAAAAGTAGAATTTGTTAATAAAGGTATTAATGTATCTGTAATTGGTTTAATTATTGGATCTTTATTCCAACAAGAAACAACATCACCTGGTTTTTTAACATATCCATCATTACATTTTGGATAACATAATGATTTTAAATCATCAAATTCTCTGTTTGATTTACATGTTCTTGGAGCATTTCTAGTTACTGCTGCCCCTACACAATCTCCACCTGTTGTACTATCATAAGTACCACATTTATCACAATTTATTCCTGTTAATGTTGTTTTCAAACCGTTGTCACAACATTTGGAAGTTCGTGAACATGTTCTTGCACTTCTATTAGCACATTCCGAATCACAATATGTTGCTAATCCACATCCACATCTTAGTCCACAACTTCTACAACTTGTTCTACAATTAACATTTCTCCAAGCAATGCAATCTCCACCAACACATACCTCTGGATTATAACCACATATATTACCATTACAACCAGGTGAATAAATATCATAAGTACAACTTTTACATAATTTTGTGGTAACAACAGGAGTTTTTGAATTACATGAATCCCAACCAGTACATGAACCAACACCTCTTATAACATTATTTAAACTATCACATGCACTATTATCTTGATCAGGCATAATTCCTGCACCCATTGGATAACTATCAGGCATAGTATTCCAATAATTAGTAGTATCACCTTGTTTAACTTTATATGGTAATGCAGGAGTTTTTACACATATTTTTCCATTTAATTCATAATTAGATATACAACTCATTATTATATTTACATTAAATCTTTTACCAATATTTGCATTATCTATTACATTTTTAATATTATTTATTTGTAAAATCACACTGTTTAAACCATCTAAAAATTGTGAATTATTTATCTGTTTTTTAAATTCATTAATTTGATTATTTATAGTTATTATTGCTTTATTTGATTCATTGGATATTTTTGACATTGGAATATTGATAGGACATGATTCATTAATTTCTGGAATTTCTGGTGCACTATTTATTAGAAAGTTTGTATATTTTTCACTTACAATATCTTCAAGTTTAGGTATATTAGTATCTATTTTTGGTATTTCTTCTGACAATATTATAGAAGCAGACGAAATATTATTTGAAATACTTTTAAAAGATTCTTCTATACTTTCTATATTTTTTGTAATATCATTACATGTATCTAATTTAGTATTTTCAATACATTTTATAAAAGATCCAGTTTCACAAAAACATGGAATTTTCATAGGATTAGTATAAAAAAAATATAAAAAGAAAATAATTACACATAATTTTATAATTAATTTTAACATATTATTATTAATTATAAAAAATTTTGATTTTTTGATTATAAATATTCTATAATTAAATCATTAGATAAAGTAGTTTACCATCTTTTGTATTCATAAATTTTTGGTTTATCAAAAGGATTAGCACCAGTTGTAATTCTGCAAACTATAGCTCTATTAATACCAATAATACCATTATTTTCTAGTATTTCTTTCAATCCATCTAAAATATTAATATCTGTAAGATCTTTACTTTTTTTAATCAATTCGATTAATGTTGGATCAATTTTGAATGATAATGAACTACCCATGAATTCTAGTTCACCACCAACTAATGGACAATTTGCATTTTTGCATTTCTCACATAAAGCTAATCTATTTTTTTCACTTAAAGCGGAACTAACTTGTTTAGCTTTTTCAAGTCCAGCATTTGCAAGCTGTTTTCCTTTTTTAAGTCCAGCTGAAGCTGTTTTACCAGCAGCAACTGCTGTAGCTTTAGCTGCAGCTTTTGCTATATTTACGTTACTTTCTATTTTTTTTATTTCTATATCTCCTTTTTTATAAGACCATCCGCCACCATTATTAAATATTTCATTTGTAATTTTATCAAAATCAATATTTTCTTTAGACAGATTATTTGTTTGTTCTAGCGCATTTAAAAGAACTGTATTAGAAGGGTTTATAATACTTTCATCAAAAAAAAATATGTAATCACCTGAATAATAAACTATTCCACCATATTGTTCTTTTAAATCTAGATATTTATTTTATGTTTTAAATATTTTATTTTGTAGTTTACACTTTCAATATATATTAATTTACAAATTATTTCATTGACCAATTATTAAAAATATCATTGTGTGAAGATACACCATTTTTATTATCACTACCGGGTCCATCATTAAATAAATAACTTATAAAAAAATCTGGCGCAGTACCTCCATTATTAATATTTATTAATTCCCATTTTTTATATAATAATCCTTTATATAATCTATCATTAGTAAACCAGTTATGATCATATTCTTCTGTATCTTCAGTACTGAAATATAAATAATGGTTTTCTTCTGTTTGTGCTTCAACAACATCTATGTCTGGAAATGAAGTATAAACTCCAAATAAATATTGTTCAGTTAATCCATCATAAAACGGTCCATCATATGAATAATTTGAGTTCCATCTAGTATAATAACAATCCCACCATATATCTTGATCAATTTGATTAAATTTCCATCTAGTTGGTACTAGTATTTTATTTACTAAATATTTAGATTGATTAGCAACAGCTAATGCTCCGTTGTCAAATTCAGTACTTGTATTATCAGGTAAATAATCAATATCTCCTAATTGTGATATATAAACAATTTCACCAGTTTTAGGACATTTAAATTCTCTAGTCCAAATATCAGGTCCAAGTTGATCAATCCATGTATCAACATTAATTTTAACTTCATCATATGTTTGTTTAATTCCATTCCAAACATTATTAAAACTATTTTGTAAACTAGGAGGAGGTTCTGATCTCCATGTATCAACAAGAGCACTTAATATCCAACCTGCTATTTTGCCACCAGTTTTTCCTACCCATGGGAACTCAACATCTCCCATAAATTCAAAACATCCAACAAGTAAATTAAATAAAAAATCTGTTGTTGTATTGGTGTCTCCATCAGCTTGAACATTTTGACATATATTTGTATATTCCAACTCTGATTTTATTTGACATGATGCAACAAAATCACTTATTCTTTTTAAGTTTACATATGCCTTTTGAACATTTGGATCAAAATATACACGTTCACCTTGATCATCAGTCGTAAAAGAAAAATCTACCATTATAAATATAATTTATTTTATTTTTATAATAATTTACAGTAATATTACACTAAAATTTGTTTAATGATTTATTAGTCTTTATAAAATATTTGTACATTTTTACTACACTTAAAAATAAATTTATATTTATAAATATATATAATGTTTTTTTGTTGTACAAAAGAAGATTCAACTGTTTTAATAAATTTAAAAGAAGATTTAACTAATTTAAAAGAAGATTCACCTAATTTAACTCAAGAGGAAATCTTAAAAATAAAAAATAACTTAAGCACACTTATGGATATGAATGAAAAGGTATACGTCGAAACAACTGCAATTATTTCAGAAGTATGGGGTATGTTAAAAGGTCAAACTGAAAAAAATAATGCACCAGATTCTGGTAAAGATTTATTTAAAGATATTTTAGTAAGTAGTTTAGCTATTCTTGGTATCGTTACAGAACAACCTGAAATTGAAATTGCTGCAGTTATTACAGCTGGTGTATTTGACTATTTATCAACCGGATCTAATTCAAAAGATTCAACAACTGTAAATTTAGATGTTGATTTTGGATTATTATCTTCTAGAAATACAAGTTCTTTTAATGCTTTAAATATTTTAATTGGTAAAATGTATGATGATCCAAATCAATATAGAGATCAGGTATGGAAAATTACTACTCCTTATACACAATGGAGAACATTAAGAGATTTAATAAATGTTGTTGTTCCTAATAAAAATACCGAACAATTTCAATTATCTGTACAAGCACAATCTAGACAATTTAGAAATCAAATAACTATTCCAGAAATGGTTAAAATGCAATATTGGGATATTTATTATGTGTCAGATGGAGGTTCAGATTTTGGATTTTGTTATGTTCCTGGACCTCCTGGAGCACCGAACCCTCCAGGTGGAATTGAACGCGTAAGAAATATTCCTAATGATATTGCAGATGGTGTTAGAATTTTTGCAAATGATGAAATTTGGAGGTACCATCCTGATTATGTACATGTTGAAGCATTTGGTAATTCTAACACTGATTTTAAAGAAAGTTATTTAAATGCAATCAAAACTTTTATTCAAAAATTTCCTGGTGCATATGTATATCCATGGGGTATGAATGAAACTACAGTAAAATCTCGTAGATATTATATAATGGAAGGTTATGGAAAAATAACTGATCCAACTACAAATTTTGGTGTTGCTAATGGCGAATTTTTAAAATGGTTATTTATTGATGATGGAGCAGGAAATGTAGTTAATCCAGATGGCGTAGGTTATAGATATGATTTAATATGTGTAAATAATATTATGAGAAATGAACATATGTTACCATTTTCAGTTCATTTGGAAAATGCTATTATTCAATCAGAAGATTTTAGATATCCTGGTCAATTATCTTCTAACACAAAAATTTATTTACATGACTTAAAAGAAAAATTAAAAACAAAAAACTAAAAATATTTTATTTCAATTATTTTTTATTTAAAATGTCACCAAACACTTCATTTTATAAGCTTGCATTCGTTCTAACTTCTTTTAATGTAAATTCTTTAGTAATAAATCCATTTTCAAATACAACTTTTAACTCATTATCAAATTGTAAATACTCAGGATCATCAATTCTAACTGTTTTATAGTTTCCATTTGAATCTTTTATAAGTTTCAAACATCCTTTTTTAGATTTTTTACCACTCGAAGAATCTATTGGATCTTTCCAAACATCATTCCACTCATCATTTTTAATCATATTCGCTGAACATTTAAATGCAAAAGCTTGTGTATCTCGATTTACTTTTTGTAATAATCCACCTCCCATTCCAAATACAATATTATCAACTGACCAACCACTAACTTTTAGAAACTCCAAAATTTCATAAATTTTATCAATATCTAATCCATCACCCCAAATAACTCCAATATATGGTGGTAATACTTTGTATCCTTTAGAATTAATGGTAATTTCAGATTTCAAATTATTTTCTAGTATATTAAAAATTTTTTCCAAAACAATAATTGGTTCTCCTGAATCTGGTCTAATAACAACTTTGCCAATTCTTGCTTTGATTAAATCTAATATGTCTGTTGTTAAATAATTAACAGCAGAATAAATATCATAAGAATCAAGAACTAGAGACAATATACCATCTTTATATTTTTTAACAATCACATCAATAACTGAAAATTCACCTTCTTTACCTCTTGATGTCATAATACTATGTTCGGTAGCAATTACTGAAAAACCTGCCATATCTTCATGATAATAATTTTTGGCATATAATAATGCTTCAACAGTATCGGTACCATAAAAATTAACTAGATGACCTAAACCTCCTATTCCTGCAGAATCCATTGATGATACACCTCTTTCACCAAAATCATGTAACATAAAATTAATTGCATCTGGACAAGAAGATGTTAATTCTAAATATTTAATACATGCTTTTTTTATTTCTTTAGATAATGTTGCTACTGTTGATGGATACCAAACTTGTGTCAAAAATGTTTCTAAATGATTTGGTAAGAAGTTACACAATGGATCTGTATTTTCAATAGTTAATAATACATTACCTTTTGGTACTTCTGTTCCTTCTGGTACTGCCTTAATAATTACAGGCAATCTACCATTATGATTTTTTAGAATATGTTCCCAACCATCTCTATTAAATAGATTTGGTCCAATATGAGTATTTGTTATTAATTCACCTTCATCAATCATACTTTGGGTAATTGGATTTTTTTCTAATATTTTTAATAGAATTTGTAATCCAACAAATGTTGTTGTAGGAAATAAGGCTTTATCACGAGCTTCAAAATATGAAAAAATTTTAGAGATTTTTAATTCATTATAAATTGACCAATGAGTTAACTTATAAGAGTCAGTTTTTAATACAATATTATTTTGTAACATAACAATAAAAATCTAATTGATAGCTTTTTTTTTTCAATTTTTTATATATTAAATTCTAAATCAATAATCATATAACCCATATATAAGTTGTTTGTTTACACTATTTAATAATTCATAACGTTTTTCTGTACCTTCAATAAAACCATCAGTAATTCTTTTGAATAATATAATTAAATTATACTTATCTGTTATCTCATTCTTAAGATATTTACTAGGTATCATAGTTATATAAATCATAAAACCATTATATGTTAACATATCATCATCATAATATATAACTTTATTATTTTTTTTATTAATTAATTCAGTGTTATCTGATAAAAAATCCAAATCATCATCTTTAATATCAATTTCTAAATTATTTAGTTTATCAGTAAATATTTTAAATTCATCGAAATATTTTTTCCCATTTCTATTTTTCTTCCATTGAATTAAACTATCTAAATCAGATAATTTAAATATAGGTTTATTTGTATCTTGAAATCCCTCATATAATTTTTCTGACAATTTTTTATTACCTATATATGAATTGATTGAATTTATACACCAAATTTTTTTATTATTAATATTTTGATAATCTTTAATTTTTTTTACAAGTGAGATAATAAAATTTTTAAAATATGTTTCTTCATTTAATTTATTCTCCCAAAATATTGCAAAGTGTAAATACTTTTTTTCCAAGTTATTTTCATGTAATAAATTATACATTCGATTTTTTTCTCTTTGCATATCAGTATCATCAAAGTTCATATGTTTATTTTCAAAAAATTCAACACATATAAAATGATTTGGACATACTTGTATTTCCATATCAGTTCTATATATTTTATTATTACATGATGAAACAGTTTTTTCAATATTAAGTATTTCTTCAGATAAAAATCCATCTTCATCAAACCATTCTTTTGTAATTTTGTATTTTTTTATTTTATTTACAAAAATATAATGAAAATAATCTTGTAATCTTATTGGAATTTGAATTTCTTCAATAATAATATAACAATTTTTCCTTTCAATTTTATATTCAATATTAAAACCTAAATTTTTGTTAAGAACATAAAAATTGTAATGAGTTTTACAACCTGCTTTATTCCAAATTTGATAACGATATTTATCAAGCAAAGTTTCTTTTATTTTATTTTTATTTAATGATAATGCCAACTGAATATCTTTTTTTAAATATCGATTAATTTCTCTTATTGTATATCTTACCATTAATTAATTTTATTGTATAGTAATAATTAAATTAATCATTTTTTTTTATTCAGTATCTGATGATTCATATCCTTTAAAACTTGGATCAATATCAGGTTCTGAATAATAATTGTCATCTGAATCATAATTTTCTTCTAAAGGTTGAATATTTTTCCAAGTTTTAAGTATTAAATCTTTACAATTATAACTTATATCATTAATACTTTGGAAAAATGCTCTTTTGTTTTTAACCTCATTAAATTTATCTTGATATTTTATTATATTTTTAATTTTTTCTTGTTCTTCTAATGATATTTTATTTCTAAATTCTTCATCAAATTCTATCATTATTGATATATCATTTAAAAATTTTATTGAACTATTTAATACTTCATTAATAAAATCTTTTTTATTAATTTTTTCTGGTTTTTGTGTTTTATGATTTATTTTTGTAAAATGATCACCTTCTAGTGTCGTTGTACAAAAAGAATGATATTGGGGAAGTTTTTTATTAAAATTAACCTTTTTAGTACAAGTTATTACACTATTAATATCTGAATTAATTATAGATCTAATATCATTAATGGGTACATCAGCTATTTTTTCAGTACCAAATTTATTTATAACTACATAATTATTATTTATTATTCCATTGTTAATACTATTATTTGTAGTATTGTTTTCTATGTTTTTATAATTAATTATTTGTTTAGCGTTTTTAATTATTTCTAATTCATTTTTAAGATTAATATTTTCTTTTTGTAATGTTATTTTATTTTTACAATAATTTTTTTCATGATCCCATTTATTTTGGTAGTATTTAAATTGTTTATAACAATATTTACATGTATTTTTAGAAGGTTTTACATCAATTATATTCAAATTGTGATTATTCTTTATATTACATTTTTTATTCGTTATGTTTTCGTGATTATTCGTTATGTTTTCGTGATTAATTATTACTTGTATAGTATGAAATTTTTTGTTGTGATTCCATAAGCTTTTATAACTAGAATATTCTTTACAACATATTTTACAACTATATAATCCATCTTTAATATCCATATATATATCTATATATTATTTCCTTAACTAATTTTTAAAAGTGTATAAATGGATATCCACTTTTTTTTTTTTTTTTTTTTTCAAAATTTACAAAACACTCATACACAATATACCTTTTTGACAATTTAGTTCATTATTTTTAAAATCATTAACAATATCTTTTATTTTTATAGTTATATCATCTTTATTTTTTTTAATAAATTTTTCAGATAAAAATACATTTCTAGTGCTTTTATCACCGGATTTAATTTTATCAGATGATTTTATTATTTCCGTTTGTAATTCAAATGTAATTGGACCTCCAGTTAATGTTGCATCTTTTTTATACTTTTTTTCTGAATTTTTAATAGTAACTAAAATTATATTTTTACCAATTAAATTTTCAATATTTGGTGATAATTTTTGTAATGCTAATTTTTTTGCTTCTTCTTTATTATTACTTGAACTTAATAATATTGTTTTACTAGGTGAACTTATAAAATAATTATAAATATTTGTTTCTTCTAATATTTCATTTATATTTATTTTTCCCATTATAATATAATATAATTTTTTCTATTATAATATATAATAATGCATATTAAACCGTCAATAATAGCACTTTTTGCTAATGGTTTATTTCTATTTCTAATTCTAGTAATAATTCTATCTAATATTGAAAATTTTTTAAAAATTGATTATATTAATAAAATTATGATATTGTCACAAATAACTATGGTTATTGCTATTCATGGTTTATTACATTTAGGTCTTGAAGTTAATTATAATTACAATCCACTTAAATGGTTTGAAGATGAAATACAATTTGTTAAAAAATAATAGATTAAATTATTATTTTATTATCTATATTTAGTAATGAATCACGATATAATTAAATATTTAGATAATATTGATCTTGATGATTTTGAAATAAAATATGATTATTTTGATCTTATTCTAGCTGGTGGTGGTTTCAAAGGTTATTATCATTTAGGATTATACAAAATATTAAAATATTTTGAAAAAAATAAAAAAATAAAAATACGATACATTGTTGGAACTAGTACAGGTGCTATTTCTGCAATTATTTATGCATGTAATTTAGATTTTGATAGATGGATTAACACTTTTTATAAAATTAAAAAAAATATATATAAATCAGATTTACATAATATAGTTGTGGAAATAATGAAATGTGAATTACCTATAAATGCATACCAATTGTGTAATAACAAAATTAAAATATTAACATCACGATTAACAATATTTGGTTTTGTTGAAGAAATATTTGATAAATTTGAATCCAATGAACATTTGTTAAAAGTTTTATCAGCATCAATAAAAATTCCTTTTCTAACATCTAATGATTTATTGGGTGAAAAAATAAATAATAAATACTATTATGATGGATTTTTTATAAGATTAAGTCCAATAATATTTGATAATGATTTACCACAGTTATTTATAAAAACATATGCAACAAACTATTCTAATACTTTGAGTCTAAAACCTTTTTTAAATACGATAAACAAAATAAAATAATAAAATGGATTGAACCAAATAATCAAAAAAAAAATCATTTTATCAAAAATATTATTATTTGATTTTACCATCAATATTATATTTATTTAGTATAATAAAATCTTCTTAATTTTACTACTATATAAGAAAATAAATATATTATAATATAATGTGGTGGATATTATATTATGTAGCTAGTTATACTACCATTAATTTTATAATCAATAATATTAATTTTGATTTATTACAAAAAAATAATAATGATTATTTAATAACATGTACTGAAATACCAAAAATATCAAGCACAATTGAAACTACTGGGTTATTATTATTTTCGTCACTAATATCATATAATTATTTTTCAATATTAAAAAATAATTTTAGTACAACATTATTAATTATTTTTTTTAATTATTTATTATCTTCTTTTAATAGTGATAAATTGTTAGTTTGTAATAGTATTATTAAAAGAGAAATAATGTGGATATATACAACAACTATATTTATTTTAATGTTTTGTGAAACTATTTATAAAAATATATCTGATGTACAGTTATATAAACATGTATTAAGTATTGTTATCAAAATATTAAGTAATTTATTTTTTATTTGTGGTTATAATTATTTAGGTTATTTTGGGATATGTATATCAACCATCTTACAGCTAATATTTACATTTAATCTAATTAAATACAATATTAATGGATTTACATATTCTTTAATATCAGTTTGGTGTTTTTTTTATATTTTATATTTTATTGATTTTTTAAATTATTTTTTTTTATTTTTAGACCAAACTACAATTTATAATATGTATTTAATAAATGATATAGTTGCTAAAGTTTCTATAAATACATTATTTACTAATAATTTATTAAAAATAGAAAATTTAAGAAATAATATGGATTTGCAAACTATAAATTTTACTTCATATATGTTAAATAATATAAATCAATATTATGAAAATAATTCAATAATAACTAAAGAATGTAGTAATTTTATAGAAAATATTAGAAATAATTTTATTACAGTTATACCTAAAAATAAAGATGTAATTAAAATAGAATTATTAAATAAAATTTTACCTTTGAATTTAGTTAATAAGTATATTTTTGAGAATAAAAATAATACTAAACATTATACAAATATTTGTGTTCTTTTTACAGATATCGTAAATTATACAGAATTAGCTAAAAAATATAAACATGATATTATATTTGAATTACTTAATATTCTGTATACAAAATTTGATAATATTATAAAAAAATATTCACATTTACAAAAAATAGAAACAATTGGCGATGCATATATGGTGGTTGGAGATATTTTTAGAAATGATGATAATTATAAAATTGTAATAAAAGAAATTATTCTTATTGCTTTTGATTTTATAAATGAAATTAAAAATATTAAAACACCTGATAAAAATCCATTATCAATACGTATTGGTATTAATTTAGGAAATGTAAGTATTGGTATTTTAGGTACTGAATTACCCAGATTATGTGTTGTTGGTAATACTGTTAATATGGCATCACGATTACAATCAACAGCAGATCCAGATACAATACAAATTAGTCATCATATTTATGAACAATTGGAAGAAATGGACTTAAAAAATAAATTTGAAATATGTAAAAAAGAAAATGTATTTTTAAAAAATATTGGTTCAGTAACAACATATATAGTTACCCCAATCATATCAAATTAATTGCTTTAAAAAATTTATCTTTAAAATTTTGTTTATCATTTTCATTTAAAGTTAATAATTCATTTAAACCTACAAATATAATAAAATTATCAAATAAATCATTTTTTAGTTGATCATTGCCATAAAAAGAATTTTCTTCATCGAGATCATCAAAACAATTTTCTTCTTCAAGATCGTCATAATAATCTTTATTATATAAATATTTAATCCATCTTAATAATTTAAATTTAGGTTTTGCTTCAATATAATTTTTTTTTGTAAAAAAGTTAACTTTATTTATAAATTTTTTATCTACTAATATTTCTTTAACAACTTCCTTAATAGATGATTCAAAATTATAGTTATTTTTAATCATTTTATTTTTTAAATTAGATGATCTCTTTATTTTATCATATTCTATATGATTAATAAAATTATTACATGCTAATTCTACAATTAATTCTTTGATAAATTTGATTAAATTATCTTCTAAGCTCATATATATATACAATTTAGAATAAATATAAATAAAAATCAAATTTTTTTATTAAGCATATGGTAAATTAAATTTTATTATCAATAATTGTTTCTAATGACTTTATATAATTTGATGGATTATTGTTTGAAATTAAAAAGTCTATTAAATCTAAAACTATTTTAATTTTTTCATCAGTCCATACTGAATTAATTTTATCATAATAAATAGTCATATCATCTTTTTTAACTATTTCAGTATTATAATTTTTTTTTAGATAGTTCTCAATAATTATATAAAAATAATTTAAACATAATTTTATTATTGCATGTGATTTATATGTTTCTGATAAATTTAAAATGCCTTTTTGTGCACAAGTAAATAAGTTTTTAAGTTTTGGTGTTTTTTCTATTGACTTTTTATTCAAATATTGTTCACATGCAATATGTATTGGATTATATAAAAAATATATAATTTCTTTGTTAATATTATAAAAATATCTGTATAATGCTTGAAAAGGTCCCGGTTCTTGAATATAAATAATATTATTTGCAATATATATTTTTGTTCCTATTGGTTTGTTTCCTAATATAGCTAATTTAATAATAACTGATAAAGGATCTAACACATATAATTTATAGTTTAATTTTTCTATAAATTCTTCTTCACTATCTGAATCTATCATGTATATATATTGTTAATACTTAATAGTAATAATTTCATTTTTTTAATCAAATAATTTATTATAAATATTAATCATTTCCTGAACTATTTGTCTTCTTATTATTTCATAATATGGTCTTAATGTTGATTCAAAATTATTATTTTGATTTACAAGAGAAGGATAAATAACATAATTATTAATTTTATTTTCATTCATGTGTTTTTCTAAATTTTTATCAATAGTATCATCAATATTTTTTAAATAATCATAAATTTTTTTAGCATTTTTATTATTTAATAACATTCCATGATTACCATATAATGGTATTGTATTGCTTTTTTTATATATATTATTTTTTACTTTTGTTGATCTACTTTCATACAAATTTCCTAAATATACTAAATCAAAATTATCATTAAGATTTTTTGTTATTTCTAATATTTTTTTATTTAAATCATCAGTCACAATTTCAAAATCATCTTCAAAAATAACTGTGTATTTTTTTTTACTATTAATTGCATTTTTATATAACATTAAATGTGAAAGATAACAACCTAATTCTGCTTTTGTTTTAAATTTATAATTTAATTTAATATCAGGATCAAATATATTTAATTTAGTATAATTTAAATTTTTACCATTTACAGCATCAAATATATTTATTTTTTTCCCTAATTTTTTTTCATTATTTTTGATATTTTGCATTTTTTTTTTACATGAATTTTTAAGATGTATTACTTTATAATCAATATATTGTGACTCATTTATTTCACTATATTTTTCTATTGATATGAAAATTAAAAAAAATAATATTATGAATAATATAAGTATTATCATTATTATAATTATGATGATTTTAAATTTTTTTAATCAAATAAAAATAATATTATGTTTATTTCAAATCAATTTGGTTATAGGAAGAATTATCAAGGGATATAAGTCAAAGGTGTAAAGATGTAAAATATCTTATAATCCTCTTCTTAAAGTGATTATTCAAAAAATAAATTCAATTTTTTAATATATATATTATTATAATATGGAATCATCTTATAATAATAATTGTAATATAGTTAATACAGTATGGATAGATAAAGGAATTATATTAACTGTACTATATTATTTAATTAAAAAATATAACAAATTATTAAATAAAAAAATAATAATTGAGATAACTAGATATAGAATTTTATTTAAAATATTATTTCCAAAATTAAATTTTTATTCTTTTGAAAAAGACGACAAAAATAATTTTTATTTTAATATTAGAAAAATAATTAAAAAACAAGATGTTATTATAGATTATATAAATAATTATGATTATATTATTCAAGCATCAAAAATTAAATTAGTACCATGGTTTGATATGAATGATATATTAATATCTTATATTTATAATGAAAAAGAAAAGTTATATTTAGACAAGTATTTAAATTTTATTATTAATTTCAATAAGTGTAGAAGAGGTAATTACAATAATGAAATTTATGATAAATATATTGAAAATAAAATATTTGATCTTTTTTTAGTAAATAATAAAAACATGAATCTTAATGATTTAAATGATATAATTAATAGTTATATTAGAGACGATTATACTGATACAGTTAATAACTATATTATACCATTACAAGAACAGAAAATTTACAAAGTTAATACTACTGTATTAAATGAAAATAAAATAGATAAAAAATTACTAAATGAAAATAAAGAACTTAAGAATAAGATAGAATTTATATCATCATTTAGGAATAAAGAAAAACAAGAAATTAAACAAAAAATAGAAGAAGTTACAAAAATAATTAATGAGGCAAGTAAAAATAAAAATAATATGAAGTTTGAAAAAAAATATAAAAATTTAAGAAAAAAATATAATAATGTATTGCAACACATACGAAATTTAAATATGGATAAAGATAATACAATATTGTTATTAACTGAAATATTAAATAATTTTATAGATAACTTAAGTAAAATACAAAAAGAAGATTAAAAAATTATATTTGCAAGTATATTATCATTAACTAGCAGATATAGAACAATTACTAGTAGATATAGAACAATTACTAGTAGATATAGAACAATTACCAGTAGATATAGAACAATATAGATCTATTATTGATGTTACAAAAGCTATATTAGAAATAATATCTAAAGAAAAAGAAAAATTAATTAATTAAAAACGTATATGAGTTCACTATGGAATCAATAATCAGAAGCATTGGTTAAAGATTATAATTTGATTCCTGGATATATTATATTAAATAATAATATTCCAAATATTGATAATGAATGGAAGATTAAAGTTAAAAAAATATTTAATAATGAAAATTAATTTATTTATTTTATATATTATAATATAATGTCAAACATAATTAATTTAACAAATAGTCAATCTCAAAAAACTAGTTCTAGTTCAATAAGTCAACCTCAACAAATTATATCAGATCAGCAAGAAGAAATAAGAAAAATTCCAGGCTTTGAAGAATTTATTAAAAAAATTTTAGATACATTACAAATTGATCCCAAATCAATAAATGATATCATTTCTGATATGAATTCAAAATTTAATAGAAGTGATAAATATAAAATTTTAAATAATCCTAAAATTAATGAATTATTGAAAGCAGATGAAGATTTACAAATATTAAAACAAAAATTAGAACCTTATTATAATGATATCAAAGATCAATGGAACTTAATGATGAAAAATTTAGGTAAATTACAAACATTTATTTTCTTGAAAAAGATAGAACCTTCTAATTGTGGTCCTATAATTAATGAAATTATTACTGCATTAAATACTAAAATTAATACAGTAAATGAAATACTTGAAGAAAATATTAAATCAACAAATAATCAAGCAGGTGGTAATATAAATTCTTTTAAACAAAAATATCTTAAATATAAATCAAAATATTTACATATAAAAAATAATATATAATGAGATATAATGATTAATACAAATACAATTGAACAATCTATTGAAAATCAAACAAATAATGATAAATTAAAATTAAAAAATATTGATACAATATTAGAAAATAATAATTTAAATACAATGACAGATTCTGAATTTAATTTAGACATAGAAAAATCTGTATCATCTACCGAAGAAACTATTAGAGAAAATAATTTTAAAGAACTTATAGAAAATATCAAAATAAATGATGAAACGATAAAAGTTGATATAGAAAATAAAGAATATATTAGTCCTAATAAATCAGATATTAAAATTCCAGAAATAACTCAAGATATTGCAAATACTTTAGATATTGATAATGAAGAATTAAATGATTTGGTTCTTACAAGTAAAAAAAAAAAAAAATTTAAAATAAATAATTTAAATAAACATAAATATGTTAATCATATAAATAATATTTTAAATAATAATAAGAGATTGGATAAGCTAGAGAAACTATTTAAAAATGATTTATTAAAAAAAAAGATTAAAACTTTAAAGAAAAAAATGGGTCAAGTACAAACACTTGCTTTATTAAAGGATGATCAAAATAAAAAAGACTTTAATATAGTATTAAATGATGTTATTTCTACTTTTAATAATAAAGTCGAAAAAATTAATAACGTCTTAGAAAATAATTTTGATCAAAGTGGAGGTGATAGTAAAATATACTACTATAAATATTTAAAATATAAGATAAAGTATTTAACTTTATTACTAGATTAAATTATTGTATAATTATTTTATAAATAATTATATAATAAATGTCAACAAATTTTGAAAATTTGTTAAATATTATTATAAATGATGATATTGAAACAAAGAATAAACTTTTAGAAAGTGTAAAAAAAATATCAAATGATGATAAACTATATATTGAAGAAAAATCTTTAGAAATAATAAATTTGAATAAAGAAATAGATAATAACCTAAACCCAAGACTATACAAATTACAAGTTAATATATTATTAATATTTATGAAAGCTTCATTACCAAATTGCAGAGAACCTGTTAAAAAACTATTAGATAAATTTAATAAAAGAATATAACTAATAAATCAAATTTATCTATCTTTTATTTTTTTTTTAGAACAGATTTTGATGGTTGAGATTTTGGCACTTCTTTATTCACAGGTTCAGTATCTACTTCATATGCATCATAATTTGAAACTATTACTGGATTAGTTGAAATAAAATTAGTTTCATTATTATTATTTTTAACATCTCCATCACAAATATAGAATTTATAATTTTTATAGTCTCTAGGTTGTGTAAAAACATCAAATGAAATTGTTCCAATCAATGTTGTTTTATTATTACCATCAATAAAATCAATGATATCTAATGTTTTTTGTTGATTTTCAATACTAACTTTACCAGTTATTGTATCTTTATTGATAAGTTTTCCAAATGTTGATTTATTTTCTTCTATTTCTTTATTTACTTCATTTATATCTTTATTTTTCAAATAAAATTCATATGTTAGTCCTCTTAATATGAATTTTACTCTATATTTCATAAACTTTGCATCTAATTTTTCTAAATATTTAATTAATTCTTTTGATATTTTTTCATTTTTTGATATTTGAGCTTTTAATAAATTGTCAAAAAACTTTGATATGTTATAAATTCTCTTAAGATTATTTGTATTCAAATAAGGTGGATTTGGAGGATTATTTACAATACCATTATCAGTTAAATTAATAACTGTAAAAACCATTATACTAGTTGGTCTAACTTCTGTTGGTTTTGGTGTATATTGTAAATTTCTTTTTTCATCTTTATTAATTACCCTAGGATCTAATCCAAAACCAATATAATCTTGATCTTTAAGATAACCATTATCAAAGATAATTCTTAGTAGAACTTCAGATTCATCATCAGCTGGTTTAGGTTGAATAGGTGTTGGGATTGTAATGGTTTTATCAAACATTAAATTTTTAAATGTAAAATCATTATACATATAATTGTCTTTATAGCAATTATCTGAACTGGGACTTACATAATTTAATATAGTTAATTTATCTTTAATTTTATCAGAATTTGGAAATTCTTTTAATACATTAATTTGTGAACTATAATTTTTTACAGTTTTATCATTTAATTCTCTAACAATAACAGTAGATAATGATTTTTGCATTTCAGCTAATGATCTATTAATAAAGTAACCTTCTTTTCTTCTTAATTTACAATTAAAATCCATAATATTAATTCTAATAATATCTCCAACTATTTGTTTTATAATAGAACCTACTGATGAAACAAATGCTTTACATATAGGTGCAGAATACATAAAATCTGGTTTATTTTTATCATCTAATGCTTCCCATTCACCTTGTGTTGCTTTTAACTTATTAAAAAATATAGTATATAAAACTGTTACACTATCTGATTGGAATAGTTTTTTAAGTTTAACTGGTTCTCCTACATCAATTGTTTGTTCATCAAACCAATCTTTACCAGCTTTATCAGTAGGAAATTTTTCAGTGAAGAAATTCTTTACTGTTGTATAGCATTCTGCTTTATCTAAATTTTTATTTTTAGTTTTTATATAATACATAGAATCTGGTTTAGCACCTGGTTGTCCTGGTTTTTCCAATAAAATTCCTTTTAAGAATAATTTATTTAGTATTTCAATAAATATCTTAACTAATAAAGATTTTTGGTTTTCATATTTTTTATCTACAAATACGCCCATATGATTAAAATCATTGTAAGCGTTAATTTTTTTTACTGCATCATATCTTAAAGCATATGGATCTTTACTATCAGCTTTATCAATACCTGTTTCTTTATAATAAACTATATCAAAAACAAATTCATGCAATCTCATGTAAATGTTGTATAAAGCAAACATATGATTAAGTACAGTTTCTATATTGTCACTTTCTTTCAATCTATAAAATGAATAAAAGTTGGTCATTAAATTTTTTGGACCTGATGTATTTATCATTTCATTTTGTAATAATGATCTTATATTTTTTTCAGATTCTTGATTAATACATTTAAATCCATTGTTAAAATAAGAAGAAGAACTAAATAAAATTTGATCATACGATTCTAAACTAACCATCGGATTAAAAGAATCTAAATTTGAATTTGTAATTTCATCATAAATTTTAATTTCAGCAGGAACACCTTTCTTTGGTTTAATAAAATATGAAGTACTAAGTTGATAATTTACTTGACTTACAAATTTATATAATCTGTAAATTCTTTTAGCTCTATCTATTGTTAAATTTGTTAATTCTTTATTTTCAGGTTTTAGATATTCTGTTTGATTTTCAGATCTATACTCATCATCAATAAAACATGTAAAATTATCAAAGTATAATTTATCATCTATTAATTCTTTATGTGAATACTTATCACTCTTTGTTCTATAAATATTTAATAAATTTACTAATTGTTCACAATTACATGTAAATTCGTCTTCTACACCAGCTAAATCACAAATAACTATTTTAGAATGTGGTTTATTTAAATCAGATGCTTTATAAATTTCGGTAAGAACTAAAACATGACTTCTAGAACTATTTGGATTATTTTTAGTTGGTTCTATTTCTCTTAAATTAAATAAATCGTTAATAATTTTTGCTAAATTACCAGTCATTTTTCTTAATTCATTAGCTCTTTCTTCCATTTTTGCATTATCATCATTATCATAACTTTTTTTACTCAATAGATTTTTTACTAGATCGTCTGTTGAAATATTCCAAATACCATCTTTTTTCTTAAATGTAAAATCAGATACTCCATTTAATTTAATTGGTTTAACCATATAATGTTTATGTCTAATATCTCTTACAGCTTTTAAATTTGGATCCCAATTAAAATATATATCAGCTAATCTTATATCTATTCTAACATAAGAATCGTCTAATTTATTTAAAATAGTTGGTAAAATACCTTGAACATCTCCATATGCTAAATAAACTAATGATGCTGTTTTACCTGAACCAGATTGCCCATTACCAACAATAATAGCATTTTCACCTCTATCAATTTTATCTAATAATAATCCACAACAATTTGGATCATCTATTACTTCATCGTTATCATTATAAAAGCCATTGATTTTACCTAAATTATATTTTTCTATTTTGGTTCTAAATTGAGGATTATTTAAATCTTGTACTGCTTTATCATGACTATATTCTCCCTTTTCATTAAATCCAACTTTTTTTGCACAATTTTTATAAGTTAATTTGATATCTTTGAAAAAAGGAGTATAATTTTGTGGATTAAATGTAGCTCTTCCATTTGCATCTGATCCAGTACCACCTCTGACATACCTTGCATCAATATCAAAGATATATCTAGGATTGGTTGTATCAAGTGTTTTCATTGAACCATCTTTTTGTCTTTGAGGCATATTATTAACTTTAATATATATATTAACTGGAGCTATTTCTTTCATAACTTTTTCATAACTTTCATTAATTATATTCCTATGGTCATTATTTTTTAAAAATTGATTAAATTTAACATTTTTATATTGTAATTCAGTCATTGTATTTACTAAAGTTGTAAAATAGTAATTATTAGATTTCAAATTTGCCGTATTTTCTTTATTAACTATTTTATTAAAATTAGTTATTAATCTAAAACTAAAAACAAAGAGAGAACTATTACTAAAAGTGCTATCTTCGGGTCCAATTACTTCATTATATAAACTTTTAAACAATGTTGAATCTAATAAACAATCTTCATATTTAAGCATAGTAAGTCCTTTATTCTCGTAAATTTCACGTGGTTCAGTACCAACTCTTTGTGATGTAAACACATATAATTCTGGTAAATTTTTAACATCGAGTAATCTTTTAACATCTTCAGGAATAGTTGGTATTGGGTGGAAAAAATACTCTAATATTTCTTTATGTAATTTTTTATCATGATAACTACCAAAACTATTTCTCAACATATCTCTAAATTTAATTGGATCAATCATTATACTACATAATTTTAATGCAATATCATCATTATATAACTGTGCACTGTAATCATAAAGTATTCTCATATTTGAAAATATTCTTTCTTCTTCAGTTTGTTTATTCATTTCGAATGCTGAGTTGTTTAAAAATTCAGTAACATTATCTATATCACCACCTACTTGAATTTTACTTAAATCAAATTTACTAAAGTCAACTTTATCAGTATAATTACCTGGTAAACTAATTTTATCTATTTTAATAACTGGTTCATAATTAAATTTAGCACTAGCGACTGCTTTTGTAGTTGGTAAATTAATTTCTTTAAATTTACTTAATTTAGCATAAAACCATCCTTTTAAAAGCGAATCATATTTTGGAGATTCATCAACTTTAGTTTGTATATTAAAATATTCAGATTTTGTTATTAATTTACTATAAATATCCTTAACATCTGATTGCGATTTAGAATTATACATTTTTAAATCTTTTTTAAGATGATTAATACATTTTTCTAAATCTGTTTTTATCAAATTTTTATTTATAAAAAGTTCATTAAAAATACTACTCATTATTAAAATATAAGAAAATTTTTATTATATTTTAATTATAATCCTCTAATTTCTGTTAATAAAGCCATTGTAAATGGTTTCGAATTTACTAAATCCATCACTGGTTTATTGTTTCGTATAGATGGGTTTCCAATAAATTGTGTTTTAATATTATCTGGTAATAAATCTTCGTTCATAGGATCTTTATTACCTAAATTATTTCCTTTAATGAATTGTTCTACATAATCATCCATATCTTCTATTGGTTGACTTTGTACTGATTGTTGTTGTACAGTAGTTGGTTGTTGTATAGTAGTTGGTTGTTGTTGGCTAGGTACTGATTGTTGTTGGCTAGATATTGGTTGACTTGATTCTTCATAATTTTGTTTAACTGCTAATGGTAGTCCAAATAAGTTAGCATATGTGTATTTACCTTCAAATTCATCATTCATTAACTTTTCTACTGCATCTTTATATTTAGGATTATCTATTCCTTTTAATAATAATGTTTTTAGTGAATCATCAGCTGGTTCATTTTCTTTAGATGAGTTATCATTTACCGCATTATTAACGTTAAATTCTTTTAAATAATTTATTAGTTCATTTTTAGAATTTATTTTTGAAAGTCTTGCTGATTCTACTTGTTGATTTCTTATGAGATCAGACGAGTTATTTGGTTGAATTGATGATGATTTGATGGGATATGGTTGATTAGAAGATGATAATTGTTGATTAGAAGATGTTAATTGTTGATTAGAAGATGATAATTGTTGATTAGAAGATGTTAATTGTTGATTAGAAGATGATAATTGTTGATTAGAAGATGATAATTGTTGATTAGAAGATGTTAATTGTTGATTAGATGAAGAACCAACTCTATTAAGATTCTTTTCAAGAATTTGATTAACAGTTGCAATCTTCTTATTAAATTTCATAATAATTTTTCTAATCTCTTCAGAACAATCAGGATTTTGTATTTTTGACATTAAAAATAAAGTCAAGATATTCATTTGTAATTTTTTTAATCCTAAGTTTAAATTTGGATTAATATTCATTTGTACATCACTTGCTATTTCATTATCAATTTGTTCTAATTCAACTGCTTTTTCATCAATAAATTTTCTATCTTCAGGGCCAAGGTTTTTTATTTCTTTTAAAAGATTTTGAGCTTTACCTCTATCTTCAAATAGTGTATTAATAAATCTTTCCATAATATACTATAATGTAGAAACAATTATAATTTTATTTCAAATGTTTTTTTAAATTTAAATATTTATTTTTATATTTTATATATTTATTTTTATTACTTTTATTAACAATTTCAGCAGTTTCGTTCATAATATTTTGTTCAAGAATTTCGTTTACAAAATTAATTTTATTGTTTAATGCATCTCCTAATTTTTTGATAAATTTAGAACAATCATTTGGCTTTACTTGCTTCAATAAGATAAATGTTTGTAGTTTTCCTAAATTTGTTGTCATTTCATTCCATTCTTTTTCTATCTTAGTAAAAAAAGAACTATATAAATTTTTTAACATTTTTATTTCAGAATCTGATTTAACTAATCCTTGTAATGCTGCTTGAATATTTGGATTTGATATTATTTGAAATCTATTAGCATCATTAAACTTTTGATCTATTTCTGATTTTAAAAGTTCAAAGTTATTTATTCCTAAAGCATCAAAAATAGTAAGCATATAATCATCAAATGATTTAATTACTTTTTTTTGATCATCTTTATCAAGTTTAATATTATTTAAAAATTCTAGTTTTGCCATAATCTATATATAAAAGTATACAAATTAAATTAAATATTTTTTTAATATATAAAGTTTATGATATCAAAGTAATCTTATACTTATTTTATATACAAAAAAAATTGTTTATTGATTATTTACAAATTATCATTAGTCCAGTAATAGTAGATATCTTTACACTATTAATTGAAATTCAATAAATTGCCTATATAATTAAATATGTTACCAGGGATAAGCTGTCATATACTGTATATTAACAGTATTGACAGAATAACATATCTAAAGTAAAGGATTCTCATAGAATATCAAGTAATTAGATACGTAACTTTACAAGGATAATAAGTTCTAATTAGAAATGGCAAATAGAGCAGACCTGTCAAGACTATCGAATTAAAGTCACCACAATTGTTTACACCCTTGAAGATTTAAAATGCCGATTTTTTAATATATAAATAATTATATATTAAATGTCTAAACACAAAAGCGAAGATTACAAAATAACAGCAACGGACAAACCTTGAATATTTTTTTATTGAGTAAAATCGGCATTTTACACCTTTTATCATTTAAAACGCCCATTTTAGATGATAAAACTAAATATATACATATAGTTTATTAGTTTATTGAATGAATAATTAATGCTACATTTTCATGACAATAACCAGACATACCAGTAGGGGTTCCATTCATTCCAATCCATTCATAATCTACTTTATTTTCTGTAATAAATTCATAAAACGCTTTAAGTTCTCCTGTATCTCCATCAAAACCTGGATAATTTACTAATTCGTCAAAAACGATAATACAATCTGTATCAATATAATCCTTCAATATATCAAATATATATTTTGTAGAACTATAAAGGTCAGCATCCATATGAATAAATGAAACTTTTTTATTATGAGTTTGTATAAAATTGAGTAATGTTTCACTAAACCAACCTTTGATTAATTCAACATTACTATTAACCTGCGGTAAATTACCATTTCTGTTGAAACAACCTTTATCAAAACCATCACGCCATTTTTCAGGTAATCCTTCAAAACTATCAAACCCATACACTTTATCATTTGTAAATTTTGAAATATAGTTAATAGTATTTCCACTTGCTACGCCAAACTCTAACCATAAAGTATTTGGTTTATGTTGTAATTTCATATTTTCAAATACATATGTAAGAGGATATGTATTAACATTCGGAATATTTTGAATGACACTTAACATAATATATATATATATGTATGTTATTTTATTTTATTTTATTTTATTTTATTTTTAACGTAAAATAATGGGCGTTTTAAATGAGAAAAGGTGTAAATCTTCAAGGGTGTAAAATGATTAGTTATATTGTCGTATCAAGTATAAATCGATAAAATTTTTTTAAATATTTATATTAACTCATTTTTTAAATGTTGTGTTATTTAGTAACTTTGGTAGTCTTGTAAAATAGTTTGATATAAGTTTAATTTTGCTATTAGAATAACTCTATAATTCTTAATTATTCACAATTACCTATAAATATATTTATGGGAAATATTCCAACAACAAATTAAATTATTTTATATGAAAAAAATTGAATTTTTTATTATTAGATGTAATATTATTATTTTATGTTAAAATTAATATGTTTTTTAAGTATTATTAATATTGTAAGAGGATTTTATACTACTGTACCTGAAGGTTATATTGGAATATATAGAATTATGGGTCAGATTGATAATCAAATAATATCAAAATTAAGTTTTTATTTGCCTATTTATTCTGATATAACATTAGTAAAATATATTCAAGATACTGATCATGTTACCAATGTAAAATGTGTATCTAAAGAAGGAGTTGATATCAATATTCCTGACATTGAAATTGCAAATAAAATTGATAAAAATAAAATAATTGAAATGGTCAAACAATATGGTTTCGATTATGATACTAAACTTGTTGTAAAACCATTAGCTCAATATATGAGAGAATTGTGTGCTAGCCGTACTGTTGATCAAATTGAAATTGAAGATTTTCATAAACTGGATGATCTACTACAAACAGAAATTCAACGACAGGTCAATTCTATTGATTCAGGAATTACAATTGATTATGTTAGAGTAACAAGTGTAGTTGTTCCACCTCAAATTAAAGATAAACGTCTTAAATTAGCTGAAGAAAAAGCTAATAAAATTCTTGCCGAAGAAGCAATGAAGCGCAAAGAAGTAGAAAAAGCAACTGAAGCATTAGTTGCAAAACGTGATAATGACATAAAGATGGAAAATACACGAATGGAAAATGAACGTTTAATGCAACATGCAGAAGCTGAACGAAAACGTAAAGGAATAGAAAATGCTATTATTCTTGAATCAACACAAACAAATGTTCAAAAAATTAAATTAGAAGCTATAGCTAATGCAGAAAAGATGGAACTTGAAGCAAAAGGTTTAAGAGAATTATTTGCAATACCTGAATATGCTAATGTTAAAAAATTTGAAGCTATTTCTGATAAAACTGAAATGGTTTACTGGGGTAACCAATTACCTACAAATGTATTTATGGGAAATATCCCAACAACAAATTAAATTATTTTATATGAAAAAATTGAATTTTTTATTACTAGGTCATTATAATAATCTTTTATGTTTAAATTAATTACTTATTTATTGATTATTTATATTGTATCTGGATCTAAATGTAATTTTTCTACTTCTGAAAAAGATTCTAGTATCGATTTTAAAGGTAACATTTTATATAATGGTATTTTTAATTATCTATTTAGTAAAGATATTTATTGTATTGGTAATTGGACAATGAAATCATCAAAAGGTAATAGTAAATATAAATTAGAATATTATGGTCCTATTAAAAATGGTATACCATATGGTATAGGTCAAAACATAATGATAACACATGTTTATAGTATTGACAATGATACACAAGGACAGTATTTTTATACTGGTAATTGGATAAATGGTTATAAAGAAGGCAATGGACTTTTATATTTAACAATTATGAATCAAAATACTATAAATAATATTCTAATTCAAAAAGGAAACTTTGAAAAAAATAATATTATAGATGGTTTCGAATTTACATACTCATTAAATAATAATGTTTGTTCTGTTTATAATGGTAAATTCAAAGATAATAGACCAAATGGTTATGGTATTATAAACTATAATAATGGAACAAGTATTGAAGGAGAATTTGTAAATGGTAATATAATTAATATAAATAATATTGTTGAAAGTAAAATTAATGAATTTAATTGTTTTGAAATGCTTATTCAAGTAAAATACTAGAACAAAAATCATTTGTTTTACACCCTTGAACATTTAGACTAGATACTTAATTACATATCTAAAAAAATTGAAATAAAAAATGTTTAATGGTTTCATTAGTTATATGTTTGTATCTTATGATTTAGTTGTTATTAATAACAATTATTTTATAGGATTTTCATAATCTTGCAAATTATGAATAATTAACGCGTGAAGCAATACGAAATAACTTTAGCCTTTAAAAGTTATATTATGTGAAGCTAAAGCATATTAAGGACAAATGTCCAAAGGCAAGAGAATTATATTCTCTTTTTTGAGAAGATGTTGTTGATGATGGAATTAATTGATGATGAATGATGAAGAAAATGATTGTTGTTGATGATGAAAATGATTGATGATGAGAGATGAAGGCGCTTGTGAAAAAACCACAAGTTTGTGAAATCCATAAAATACCCTTTTTTTAATCCACTAATTAACTAACTAAGCACCCACACCATTTTCTTGTATTATAAATTAAACGTTGTGTTTTAATTTATTTAAAAAAAATTATTATATTATGAAATATCCTAATGTAATTTTTTTTAGGAAAGATAAATATAATATAGTTGATGGTTTTTTTGATAAAAATAAAGAAAAATTATTATGTAACTTAAATATAACATCTGATTTAGATGAATTAAATAAATTAAACGATTCAAATTATCATTTAATTGTAACATATGGTGATTCTAATATTTATATGAAAGATGTGAATAATATATTATCTAATAGAATTAAAAAAAGATGGTTACATTTTAATGAAATAAATGATATAAATCAATTTAATAAAAGTATTAATTATTGTTTTATTAATAATGTTCTTAAAACTAATCGTGTAAAATTTTCAATATTTACAACATGTTATAATTCATATAATAAAATGTTAAGAGCATATAGTAGTATTAAAAATCAAACTTTTAAAGATTGGGAATGGGTTATTTTAGATGATTCACCTGATGATAATCATTTTAATTTTCTTAAAAATATATTAATTAATGATAAAAGAATAAGATTATATAAAAGGAGTGAAAATAGTGGTAATATTGGTAATGTTAAAAATGAAGTTGTATCATTGTGTAGAGGAGAATATTTATTAGAACTTGATCATGATGATGAAATATTACCTGATGTATTAAATGATTCTATAAATGTTTTTGAAAGTAATCCTGAAATTGGTTTTATATATATGGATTATACAAATATAACGGAAGATGGGAAAATGGTAAAGTATTCAGATTTTTTTTCATTTGGTTATGCGGGTTATTATTGTTATAAATATAATAATAAATGGTATTATGTTGCAAGTACACCAAATATAAATAATATAACATTGAGTCATATTATTTCTGTACCAAATCATCCTAGAATATGGAGAAAAGATATATTATTAAAAATAGGAAATTTTTCAGAGTTTTTACCAATTTGTGATGATTATGAATTAATTCTCCGTACAGCTATAAATACTAAGATTGCTAAAATTCACAAGTTAGGATATATTCAATATATGAATAATAATAATAATAATTTTTCTTTAATAAGAAATTCTGAAATTAATAGATTATGTCAAGATGAAATATATCCTCAATACTATGATTTATTGAATATTAATAAAAAAATGCAAGATTTAGATGCATTTGAAGATTTTAGTGTTTTAGGAAAAGAAATATGGAAAAGAGATAATTATGAACATAAATATTGTAATAAAATAATTAATATTAATTATGAAACACAATATTGTATTTTAGGTGTTGAAACATTATTAATAAATGAAGAATATATAATGGAACTTTATAAAAATGATAAAAATGACTTTATATTATTAGAAAATGAAAAAACAAATATAGAATTAATGAATTTATTTGATGAAAAAAAATTAGATAGAATAAAATGTTATTCGCTTATTAATAATTCTATAGATGATTTAATATCTTATTTTAAATTAATATATAAAAGTTGTGATGACTATATCATATTATTAAATGATAAAATTTCAAAAAATATAAGTATAAAAATAAATCAATTAGTTAAAAATAAAAATGCAAAAAAAATAACAATAATAACACCATCAATAAGACCAGAAAACTTATCACAAATCAAAAATAGTATAAATTTTGAATATATTAATGAGTGGATAATTGTTTATGATGAAAATATAATTAAAGAAAATCCATACTTATTTAAAAATGAATCTAAAATTACTGAATACTTACATAAGAACGAAAAAAGCACCGCTGGAAATAGTCAACGTAATTTTGCATTGTCTAATATTAAAAATAAAGATACATATATATATTTTTTAGATGATGATAACATTATGCATCCTGATATATATAATTTATTTGACTGTTTAGAAGATAACAAAATATATACATTTAATCAAAAAAGACCAGCTAATATTTTTCCTTTTAAAGATGTATTAAAAGGGAATAATGTTGAAGTTTATAAAATTGATAGTGCTATGTTTTTAATTGATTACAACTTGTGTAAAAATATAGAATGGTCTATTGAAAAATATAATGCTGATGGATTTTATATTATTGACTGTTATAATAGAAATAAAGATGCATGGATATTTATTAATAATATTTTTGCTTATTATAATATATTATCTAAATAATATTAATGTTGGATAAAAAATTTATTTTATTTATATTTATAACAATTGTTTTAATAATAATAATTTTACAATTGAAATGTAAAAAAGAAAATAAATGCTTTCATGAGTTGCTTTATCCAGATGATTATAATGTAGAATTTAATGAAAAAAAATATAGAAAATATGATAAAAAAGAAAATTATAAAAAAATATTATTAGACGGATTTAAAATTATGAAAACTAAAAAAATAGTTGTTGGTGCTTTATTTAAAGATTCAGCATATGTTTTTAGTAAATTTAGAAAAAGAATGGAAAACTTAAAAAAATATTTTAATGATGTTAAAATTGTTATTTTTGAAAATGATTCAAAAGATAATTCAAGAGTACTTCTTTTAAATTGGGAAATTGAAGATAAAGATTTTCATATGATTAAATGTAAAGAAAATGATTTTTGTTTATTAAAAAATGTTAGTGCAATAAGTCATGGTACATTTTCTGCGAATAGAATGAAAAAAATGTCAGAATATAGAAATTATCTTAAAAAATATGTAGATGAAAACTTTAGTAATTATGATTATTTTATGATGATTGATTCAGATGCACATGGACCTTTTAGTATTGAAGGTTTAGCATATTCTTTTGGTAAAAATTTGGATTGGGATATGATGAGTGCATATGGTTCAACAGGTCTTGTTTTAACTGCAGGTCAATTAATATATCATGATTATATAGCATATTTAAAAAATTATAATACTTTAACAGAATTTAAAAAAGCAATAAATATTAATTTTAAAAATTATAATGATTTTATTCTAGTTGATAATGCATTTGGTGGTTTAACTATATATAAAATGTCAAGTATTAAAGATGTTGATTATACACCAAAAAATGGAAAATATATATGTGAACATACTATATTTACTAATAATATGAAAGCAAAAGGCTTTAATAAATTTTATATTAATCCAAAATTAATATTTTTAATGGGTAAACAGGGTGCAGATATATTACCTTTTTATTAAAAAATATATAGAGTAATGTATTATTTATATATAGAGTAATGTATTATTTATATATAATATTTTTTGTGTTTATAAGAACAAGTTTATGTATACATTTAAGTAAAGAATCACAACAAAGAATCAAAAATATTATTCAAAATCCAGGAACTACAATAGAAATGCGAGAACAAGTAAATAACATATTATTTAATAGCTACAAAAAATGGGCTGAATATAAGGCTCTAGATTTTAAACAGCTACATAGACATAAATGTTATCACATTAAAAATGATGAGATGAAATCTTATGCTTTATTTGGATTATATCAAGGTATTCAGAGATACAATGGAAATAATACATTTATAACTTATATTGATTTTTATATAAAACATGAATTACAAAAAGGGATGGCAAAATTGATACCAATTAACACATTACCAAAAACATTTATAAAAAAAAAAAAATCAGCAGAAGAAAATAAAAAATTATATAATATTTATTTGAAACCAATATATATTGGATTTGATAACTATTTAATGGAAACCACTGAATACAATTCTTTATATTCTAACAAAAACAGGTGGTTAAATAATGAAAATGATTTAATGTTTCAAATAAAAATTTGGAAAGAAATTTATAAATTACCACCATTTCAAATGAAAATAATGTATTATAAATATTCTAATGATTTTGAAATGATACGAACAAATAGTGAAATTGCAGAAATAATGAATTGTCCAATAAATAAGATTAACCTAAATTTGATTGATATAAAAAATAAATTATTAACATTTATAGACGACTTTGACTCTAATATCTAATTTACAAGAAATAAAAAAATTGAAAAAAATATACTAAGACATAGGTTAAGAATTTTATGAGTTATTTATCAAGTATTGGAATTTCACATAAAGTTGGACTAACACCTAAAAAGTCTAATAATAATAGTACGACATTTAATGCAACACCTGTTGCATTTACTATGTCAAATGGAGGTTATCATATGGTTTTAAATTCTCCACAACAAATGGTTTTAACTTCTCCACAACAAATGGTTTTAACTTCTCCACAACAAATGGTTTTAACTTCTCCACAACAAATGGTTTTATCTTCTCAACAAAAAATTTATTGTAAAGCACAAGGGTGTACATCTTGTAAAGCACCAGGTCAAACACATTATTGTCGGATTTGTTACAGTACAGATAGTAATCATCGCTCAAGAAATTGTCCCTTAAAAAATCGTATTTATTGTAGAGCAGTTGGTTGTACTTCATGTACTCGACCTGAACAGAAACACTATTGTAGTAGTTGTGGCGATGATGATAGTAATCATTTAACACAAAATTGTAAAAGAGTAAATAATATTATTTATTATAATAATGATGATCATAATCATTTAAAATCAAATAGTGTAAAAGAAATACCTCCAAAAAAGACTCCCGTTATAATTAATGGAATCTTAATGTATGTTTAGTTTATAATTATTTGTAATATCTTTTAATTTAACTAAAAATTTGTTAAAATTATTACAAACTGTGTAGATGTCTACATGATTTATACTATTAATTAAATCACTTAATTCATTTGTAATATTAGCATTAAATAATAATACAAATATATCATAATATTCTGATATTTTTGATATTAATTGTGATGTAATAAAATCATTTTCATAATTTTCAATTTTTAATTCATTAAAAATCGAATTATTAATATCATTTAATATATTATTTGTTATATTTTTATTTATTAAATTTCTATAAATATATAAATTTATATTTATAAAATTTTTTAGTTCTTTAATAATATATTTTTGAAATAATTTTACGTATTCTTTGTTTTCACTTATATTTTTTTTTAAATCTTCATTATTAGTTATTTTAATTAATTTATCATTTTTTATAATTGGAAAATTTACTGTTAAATCAGTTGTACATGTATTTTCATTATCATAATTAAATCCATAACATATTAAATTATTATATTTTTTTTTGTATTCTGTTTTAGAATATATATCAAAAAAATATTTTTCCAAATCAAAAAGTCCTCTTCCTGTATAATCATTAAAAATCAATAATTTATTTTGATCCATAATAGTAGTATTAATAATATTTAATAATTCTAAGTTGTCACTATTATTAAATTTAAATTCTTCCTCTAAATAATATATATCAAGATTTTCACCAATTATATTATTATTATGACAAATAATATTTTGTAAATATGATGTTAGATAATAAGGTTTTTCAAATTTATTATCAATATTTATTATTCTTATTTTTTTTTTAGTTTTTTTATAAATACTTTCTAAAAATGGTGGAAATTGTTGCCTATCTTTATCTTCATTTGTATTTCTAATATTAGCACTTCCAATAGAAAAATATGTAATATCATATGGATTATCAATAATATTGTTTAGAATATTGTTCATAATACTAAATTAATAATTTAAAATAAATAAATAATCAATTTTTATGGATGATTGTCATTAAAATCATATAAAATATCGTTGTAATCAATACAATAACCAATCTGTCCTGAAAAACTAAAAGTTTGACATCTTACAGTAATTCTATTACCTGATTGGGTAGCATGGATATTTGTTCCACATTTACAACAATTATTATTTATATTATTGATACGATTTGCTTGTGTATATCTTTTATCATACTGCGTGTGTTGTACATTTTTACTTGTTTTCCCCATAAATTTTTATATAATAGGCTGATAGAATTAAAAATTCAATTTTTCTTTAACTAACAGAAATTAATAAAAAATTACATAAACCCTTTTTCTTTTAAAATTATAATGAGTTTATTTGAACAAATAGATAATATAGAGAATGAATGTTATGAATATAAAATGTTTGATGTTATTGATACATTAATTAATACTTTAACTGAACATAAAACATATGCTGAAACAATGAATAAGTTATTTGAAGTTGTTGAAAAAATAAATCCTGTTAGTATTGAATTTGTACTAAAAGTAATTTATAAAAACTTTTTGTCTACAAAATGGCAAGTTAAAAATGGTGCTTTAGAATTACTAAATCATTGTGCTATAAAACATAGTAGAATGATAAACTACTATATTCCAGAAATTATAGAAAATTTAATCATAATGTCTTGTGAAGTTAAAAAAGAAATAAAAACAAGTGTAAAAATATGTTTTGAATCTGTAGCTAAAACGATTGATAATGTTGACATAAAACATTTAATACCATTTGTTATTTCAGCATATCTAAATCCTGCTACAGAAACACAAAATGCATTAGATAAGTTAGTTAGTACACCATTTGTAAATGATATTGATTTACAAACACTTGGTTTTTTAACACCTTTGCTATTAAAATCCATGAGAACTAGAAAAATGGTTTATCAAAGAAGAGCAGCAGTTGTTATTGAAACATTATGTAAATTAATTAAAGATCCTATTTATGCAATGATTTTTTATCCAAAATTAGCACCGGAATTAGAAAGATATAAAGAAGAAATTGCCGAAATTGAAATTAGAAATGTTTGTTCAAACTCATTAAATATATTAAATAAAGTTTATGAACAAGGTAATAATAAATTACTAGAAAGTTTTACTTATGATAATTGTTTAAATGAATATAAATTAGTTTGTGAAAAATTTAATTTAGACTATACAAATGCTGTTGTAAATTATTCATGTAGTTTATGTTATATTTTAGCTAAAAACCAAATTCTTGATGATAGTTTATGGTTTTGTTGTATATATAATTATTTTAAATTTATTAGTCCAGAAAATAAAATTGATGAAGTATATGATGAATTAAAAAATAACATAATTAAAAATATAGTTATTAATGAATATAATCCAGAAGATGATGAAGAAAATTTATGTGATTGTATGTTTTCATTAGCATATGGTACAAGAGTATTACTACATCAAACTCCATTTAAAGTAAAAGTAGGAAGAAAATATGGTTTAGTTGGTCCTAATGGTGCTGGTAAATCAACATTAATGAAAGCAATTGCAAATAAAAATCTACAAGAATTTCCTCAAGAATTAAAATGTATTTATGTTGAACATGATATTCAAGGTAATAAATCAGAATTAACAGTTCTTGATTATGTTTTAAATGATGAGAAAGTTATTGAACAAGGATTAACAAATGATTTTGTTCATAAATCATTAATTGATATTGGATTTTATCAAGAAATGATTGATGGACCTGTAACAGCATTATCTGGAGGTTGGAGAATGAAATTATCATTATGTAGAGCAATGTTATTAAATCCGGATATGTTATTACTTGATGAACCTACAAATCACTTGGATGAATTTGCAGTTAAATGGTTAGTTAATTATGTTCAAAACTTAACTAAAACTACATGTTTAATTGTATCACATGATACAAAATTTTTAGATCACGTTTGTACTAATATTATTCATTATGAAAATTTAAAATTAAAAATGTATAGAGGTAATCTTGCAGATTTTGTTAAACTTAAACCAGAAGCTAAACAATATTATTCATTAGTTACAGAAAATTTATCATTTACTTTCCCAGATCCTGGTCCATTAGAAGGGGTTAAATCATTAACTAAATCTGTACTTAAAATGAAAGAATGTCATTTCCAATATCCAAAATCAACAAAACCGCAACTAGTTGATGTAAGTATTCAAGTATCATTAGCTAGTAGAGTAGCAGTTGTTGGTGTTAATGGAGCTGGTAAATCAACTCTTATTAAATTATTAGTTGGCGAACTTGAACCAAACCAAGGATATATAGAAAGACATCCTAATGTTAGAGTAGCATATGTTGCACAACATGCATTTCATCATATTGAAGATCATTTAGAAAAAACACCAATTGAATATGTAATGTGGAGATATAGAGGTGGATATGATAAAGAAGCCGTTGGTAATGATGCATATACATTAACACCAGAAGAACTAGCTGCAATTCAAAAACGTGCTAAAGAAAATAAAGAAATGATAATTACTGAATTAATCAATAGAAGAACTGGTAAAAGAGAACATGAATATGAAGCTAAAAATGATCAATTAGATATTACACAATGGTTTACAAAATCCGAATTAATAGAAATGGGATATGAAAAAATGGTAAAAGAAAAAGATTTACAAATTGCTTCTGAATCTATGTTGGGACAAAGAAAATTAACTACTGGTGAAATTCAAAAACATTTTGATAATTTCGGTCTTGAACCTAATTTTGCTCAACATAGTAAAATTGGTAGTTTATCTGGAGGACAAAAAATGAGATGTACACTTGCTGGTTGTACATGGAATTTACCACATATTATTATTCTTGATGAACCTACTAACTTTTTAGATAGAGATTCACAAGCTGCATTAACAGGTGCAATTAAAAATTTTAAAGGTGGTGTATTAGTAATTTCACATAACTCTGAATTTTATGAATCTATTTGTACAGATAAACCTGAAAAATGGCTTTTAGAAAGTGGTAAATTATCTATTATGGGTGGAGAATGGATGGATGCAGTTGAAAAAGCTAGAAAACAAGCTGAAAAAGAAGCTTCTAAAAAATTAAATTTTGATAAAGAAGAAGAAAAATTTGATTCTTTAGGAAATAAAGTTGAAGTTAAAAAAGAAAAGAAAGAATTAGATAGAGGTCAAAAGAAAGCATTATTAAAACAAAAGAAAGAAATGGAAAAAAGAGGCGAAGATACTTATGAAATTGATCAATTATTAGGTCTTGAATAAAATATTTAATAAATAAATTTTCTAAAATAATTATAATGGAAATTCAAGAATTACGAAATTTATATTTAAATAAAATAATAACACATATCAATAAAGTCAATAATGAATTAACTATATACAATCAAAGTAATGTACAAATTGGTGGTTCATCTTTAGCGGATCTAAAACCTATATTAGGTCAACCTCAGTTAAAATTCACACCGCATAATAAATCATCTATTGATTCAATAATAAGTTTGAAAGGAAATATAGAACAATTAAAAAAAAATGAACAAAAATTAAATGATGAAAAACTCAAATTAGAAAAATTATATAAAATTTTAGATGAAAGTCTAAATAGTTCAAAATTATTATCAAATAATCAAAACCAAGAAAATGAAAATTTAAAACAAGATATTAGTAAAAAAGAATCTATTATTTTAGAATTGCAAAAAACTAATTCAGAATTAACTGCACGTATAGGATTATTATCAGATAATAATAATAAAGTAGAAGAAAAAAATACCGAATTAAATAGAGAATTAGAAAAGGCTAAGAAAATGTCAGAGAAAGTTCAAGAATTAAATACTAATATTGAAAAAATCTCAAAAGAAAGTATAAAATCTTTATATTCTAGAAGTAAAGAACTAATTGAATTTTATTATTATTCAAGTATTGATGTTAAAAGGAAAATATTAGAATTAATAGAAGAAATTAAACAGTTGGGTAAGAAATCTATATCAGAACCTAATATACCTGAATTAGATATAATTTATTTGAACTTTATTACAGAATCTCATAAAGAAGCATTTACTGCCGAAAGTAGTTATGATATTAAATCATTTGATAATCAATTAAATAAATTACAAGGTTTATTGAATAGTAAAATAAGTCAAGCTAAGACAATTAATGACAAATTACATTTACAATATGAAGAATATTTAACCGAAAAAGATACAATTTTAGCTAAATTAACTAAAAATTTATAATTTTAAAGAATGTTATGAATATCTTTAATAGTAGTACCAAACCAATCAATCGTTTCTTGTAACTCTTTATTAATATCACTTAATTTTTGATTTTCATCACTTAATCTTTTATTTTGATCAGTTAATAGATTATTTTTATCTGTTAAATTTTTATTTTTGTTTTTTAAATCACTTAATTGACTTTTTAATAATGCATTTTCATTAATTAAATCTTGATTAATTAAAAATACTTTTTTTTCTTCTTCTTTCATTTTATTTCTTAATTCATCATATGAATCACTTAATTTATGAAATTCTTTGAGTTTATCTCTTATTAATGATGCTAATCTATTAATCTCAATAGTCATTGTTTTTTTATCATTATCGTATTGTCTTTTCATTAGTGCTATTTGAGATGTTATATCTATTAATATATTTTGCTGTTCTAATATATCTCTTTCATTTTTTGATTTAACTTGTTTAGTATTATCAATAATTGTTTGTCTTTCTTTTTTTAATTCTTCAATTTCCTTTTTTAATTTTGATAATTCTATTTTAGATTTATTAAGTTCATCTTCATCACCTTTTAAATTTTTTATTGATCCAACATTTTTTTTTAATTCACTTTTTAATTCATCTTTTTCTTTTTCTAAACGTTCTATAGTCTTTTCTAAATTAAGAATTCTACTTTTGTATATTTGAATTAAATTATTTAATCTTTCATTTTCATTTAATAAATCTTTATTTGACGTAGCCAGTTCTATTAATTTTATTAGATCATTTCCTAATTTATCAAATAATTCTTGGTGTTTTTTTGATAATTTTGGATTTGGGTTTTCGAATAAAAGCATTTAAATTTGTTTAGATTATTTTTTTATAATAATAATTAATGGATAATATTAAAAATATAGGTAAAGCTACAGAAGCAATAAGCCATATAAATGATAAATTAATAGATAGTCTCATGTTAGAATTAAATTTACTAAGAGATAAAGTTAATGAAGGTAGTAACTTATCTGATGTTTCATCAAAATTATTATTAATAAATAAAAAATTACAAGAATTAAAAAATTCATATGAATCCACTTCTGTAATCAACCAGGAAAATAAAAGATTAATATTAAATCAAATAGATGATATTAGTAATTCTTTTTTTGAGAGTAATTTAGATCCAAAAATTGATGAAGATAATTTAGAAAAAATAAAATTTGTTGAATTAGTTAATCCTGAACCAATATTACAACAAACTGGTATTTTTATTAAAAATATTGAAGATGATTTGGAAAAATTAGTTAGATTAATTAATAGTCATATTGAATCAGACAAAGAAAAATTAGTTGAATATGAATCTAATATTAATAATAAAATGAATGAACTAGGTATTATTAATGAAAAGATAAATGAAACTATTGGCGAAATTGACAGAATAAATAATACATATACAGATTATATCAAACAATATGATAAAATAGATTTTGATTTAAATAATTCTTATTTTTTTCCAAATGAATGTCTTAATGAAAGTAATCCAGAAATGGTTGCATACTCAAGAATAAGTGTAACAAGTGATGAAGAATTAAACGTAGATGCAGAATTTCAATTATTAAAAGAATCTATTCAAAGTATTAATATTTTAAATCCTATTGATAAAACAACTACTATAGCTAAACTTATGACTGATCCTAATACATTAGATAAACTTTTGATAGGAGGATCAAAAAAAACAGCAATGCAAAGAACACAAAGTTATGGTGTTCAATCACATGAAAATTATTATCAACATGTATTAGATTATTCTATTGAATTAGAAGAGATACAACGCAAATTTAGCTATTTTAAAAATAAATGTAGATCATTTAATATTAAATATATCAGAATGTACAATCATGTATTATTTATTGTAAATTATTTAAAATTAACTGTATTAGATCAAAATAAAGATTATCAAATTTATAATTATATAGGATTAAATACACTTATATATTACAAAGAAATAGTTGACAAAATTATAGAATCAATTGATAAAAAAACAACTCTTGGAAAATATTTTAATAAATACCACTATATTAACATCAAAATTTTAAAAAAATTTTTTAACTTTATTAAAACGAATTGGAAAGAATATGGTAAATATTGTGATACGTATACCCAAGATAAATATGCTGTTACAAGGGAGATTAAAATTGCAACTTCTAAATTACATTTATATAATGATAAATTACTTGATAACCAATCTATTAAAAAGTCTATTTTTATTTTTAATGCAATGAAAGATTTATTAGATAAATTTAAATCATTATCATCTCCTCCGGTAGCAGTATATTTAAGAATTAATCATAACCCAACTATTGGCGATTTAGATGAATCTAAAAAAGTATTTGTTAAAGATAGTAGTAAGGTTGGATATATCAGTAATGAATCATTATCTAAGTGTACTTTACAATCTCAAAGAAGACAAGAAAATATAGGAAATGTAAAATTTGCAGAAGTTTTTGATAGTGAAACATTTAATGATAATTCTGTATTATCCAAATATATGTCTATACCTACATTTTTATCACAAGGTAAATCAATTATGTTATTAACATATGGATATTCAGGTGTTGGTAAAACATTTACTGTATTTGGTACTCAAGATAAACCAGGTATGCTTCAAACAGCAATAGGTAATATACAACACCAACATGGAATTTATTTTAGAGCATATGAATTATATGGTCTTGCATTTCCATATAAAAGTTATTGGGATAGAAAACCTGAAGAATATCACCAATTTATATATGATTATACAAAAATACAAAATATGCCATATGAAATAAAGTCACCTGGTATCAAAGAGTTTGTTAATCAAATAGATAAGGATCCAACAACTGAAGATCCAACAACTAAAGATACTAGTTTTAAAGTACTCACTCGTGAGCAATTGTTAAATTTTCAAAAAATTATTAATGATATTGATACCATAAGAGAATCAAAAGGTAGAATTAAGAAAACAAGAAATAATATTAAATCTTCAAGATCAATAATGATTTTTGATTTTAAAATTAAAATTAAAGAAACTGGTAAGCATGAAGATGATTATGTAAATTTTGTTATAATTGATTTACCTGGTAAAGAAAATATTAAAGAAACATTTGTTGATGGGGATATATGTATTCCATTGAAAGATAAGTTAGACAATAGTATAAGAAACATGGCTTTTCTAAGTCCGCTGTCTTTGATGTTGAATAATGATATTGCATCTAAGTTCGTTGATATATTTGATAGTTTGAGTCAAATTAGTATAACATATTTAGGAGATGATTATAAGTATGGTGATTCTAAATATGATGATAATTTAAAAAAGATAAAAGATAAAGGGGATAAAAATTATGGTTTAGAAATAATGAGAAACATTATAAATAATAATCAATTTGATTTATTGAGTAATTTTTATGAACAATATTTATTTGATAAACCAACTATTGATGGTTGTTATAAAGAAGCTGGATATTCATTAGCACCATTTGAAGGATATTATATCAATGAAAATATAATTGGACTATTATCAAGTTTATTAAAAAATCTTTGCCTTAATAATAGAGTTATTGAAGTTCAAGATCAAATTTTTTTAAATACTGCAAAAAAACATCGTGATTTTATATCTCATGCAAATAAAACAGGTAACAGAGGTAGTTATATAGATAGTATTGATAATGAAGTTAAAGCACAGACTTATTTTTTTAGATTCTTATTAAAAATGCCTTCTATAAATTTAAGAACTGAATTTTGTGGACATACTGTTGAGGATTGGATTAATAATTCTTATGATTATAATAAAATATTTAATGTTGATAATCCTCCAATAGAAGGTTTATTAGAATCTTATTTTAAATATATTAAAAATTTTTATGTATTTTATGTTGTTTCTAATGATGATCCTTCCAAATGTGATAAACAAATTAAACTAATTGCTGATTCAAAAGTATTTTTAGATGAATTAAATAGATATAATGAAGATAATAATAAAAAAACTCCCGAAGGTAATTGTACAAATAAATAAAATAATTTCTAAAATTTAATATTATGAATAAATTATTAGATGATATTTCTAAATTGCAATTACAAATTACTGATACACAATATTTAAAAAATATTGATACAGAATTAAAAACACTACCAAGAGAATATAGTAAAATTAATAAAAATACTTTTAATGAATTTTATAATTTTGAAAATAAATATGAAAAAAAAAAACCAAATAATATTGATATTATTTTCCCAGAAGATTCACTTGGAATACATGATATGCACAGAGTTGATGCTATCAATGATGAAGTAGACCGTATACATACAAATATAATTAAAAGAAACAATATTTATAATAAAGCTATTAAAAATAGTAATATAAATGAAATACACTCTAAACTTACCGGAAATAGAGAATCTAGTGCTTATAATTTAATTGATATGATACAGTTATATAAACAAATAGATATGAAAATCTCAGATGATAAGTTTGATGATGAATTTTGTATTAATAATGGTAATCAAGAGTATAATTCATTTATAAAATATAATGATGAATTAAAAGATAGTGATATATTAAAAAATATTAAAAAGTATAATAATGAATTAAATACAGTTTTTAAAAGATCATTAGAAGTAATTGAATATTATGATATTGAAAAGTTAATTGTTAACCCTACACTTAATAGTATTGAAAATGTATTAAAAACTAACTTAATATTAACAGATGATTTTATAGATACTTTACAACACAATTCACTTATTTTATCATATGAATTAAGACCTGAATTATTTTTAAATTTAGATAAACATATAATAAGCAATTATGATTTATTAGTTGATAGAATAAATATAAAAAATGATCCAATGAAATTAAAAAATCTATTGAAAAGAATAGACATGAATGCTGAATATTTATTAAATACTAAATTAAAATTAGAGGAAATAAAAAAATATTGTAATTCAAGTCCTGATTTAATATTTTTATCATCTGAGTTAATTCCACAAATTAATGATTTAATTAAAGAAATCGATTCTGTTATAAATGATATTAATAAAATAAATAAAAAAAACATAAGTAGACATATTACTTTAATTTTATCTATTGAAGAAGAGTATGGATCAATTAATGAAAATATTAAGAAATTTGATAATATAATAGAAAAAATAGTTAGAGATTATGACAAACTATTTTCTAAATTATCTGGTGTACTTGAAGAATTAAGAAAGAAAAAATATTCTTCCTATCCTGAACTTAATACTATTATAGAGGAAAAATTTAAGGAATTAGATAATATACAATTAACTACATTTAATAAAATGCAATCATTAAATGAATTTATAAAAGATAAATATAACAAGTTTTTAATGCAAAGTTCAATACTATATAAATATAAAAAGTTTATAATTGAATTACCAAATCAATATGGAGGATCAGATAATCAATTTAATGATTATTTTAATAAATTAGTTGATATTAGTATAAACGTTGGGAAAAATAATGATATATCTGAACATAAAATTAGATTTAATAATTTATTATTTTATAGTCATGTTCTTTATATTGTAAATTATACTAATAAAGAAAGAACAATAACATCGCATATAAATCGTTATGATGTTAAGAAATATTTAAAAATTATAACATATATATTAAAATCAATTAAAAATAATTCTAAAGGAGATATTATATATTACTTTTTTAAATATCATTATTTTAATTTGAAAATTGTATATGATTTTTTACATAAACTTAATAGATTATGGACTAAACCAAAGACAAATATGTGTAATGAAGAAATAATTAAATTATATGATGAAAATAGAATGAATAATAATATATATTTTAATCTGTTAGATATAAAATATACACCAAATATGAAAAAAGCTATTTTTATTTTTTTTGGTATGAAAGTAATATTAGATAAATTGATTTAGTCAAATTTATAGTACTTAATTATTTTATTACTAGTAATACCTAATTCACAATGAATGGCTCTATTAACTGTAATTTCATTTTTTTTTAATAAATTAACTAATTCTTTTACATATGTTTCTGTAATTCCTTTTGTTATCCCTTTTGTACTTTCATCTAAATAAATAGTTGAAATAGCAGAACCACCTTGTATTTCACATGATTTTCTACAAGTATTACAATATGTTTCATGTACTTTATCTGCCGCTTTTTTAGCTGCACCACTTGCTGCACTTGCAGCAGAACTTAAACCAGCCTTTGCTGCACTTGCAGCAGAACTTAAACCAGCCTTTGTAGCACTTGCAGCAGAACTTAAACCAGCCTTTGTAGCACTTGCAGCAACACTTGCGGCAATTGCAGTAGCACTGGCAGCAGATTTAACACCAGATGATGCTATTTTTGCATTACTTTCAATAATCTCAAGGCGTGGGTTACCCATTAGAAATGGATAATAATACCATCCTCGATGATTACCAATTTCATCAGTTATTTCGTTCAACTTTGGGCTTTTTTTTTTTTCATATTGCTTAATGTCATATTGCTCAATGTTATTTAACAAAGGTGTATCTTCGTTTAATATATTTGAATTAAATAAAAATACGTATTTACCAGGTTTATAGAGTATGCCACCTAATTGTTCAACTAGATTTAAATATTTTTGTTTGTATTTTAAATACTTTTGTTTATAAACATTATCATTTTCCATTTTATATATATATATACATACAAATTTTTTATATTTCTATATATAAAAATTAAATAATTATATATTTTATATGTCCATATTTAATATATCATTAATAAAAGAAATTATTGATAAATATTTTAACAAATATTTAATATCAAATTATGTTTATTATGATGATTCATTTTATAATAAATTGATCGATGTTCTAAATAGTATATATAGTTCTGAATATTATAATAATCAGTGTCAACATTTTTTAAATTATAACGATCAAGTTGATTTAAATAATTTATTAAATAATTATCCAATACTATTAGAATGTCAATCAATTATTTTTTTATTATTTAAAATATTAGAACAAATCAATATGATTGATTACTATAATTTTAAAATTGATGGAGAATTACTACTAAATGAACTTCATAATAATAATAATTTTTATTTTCTAAACGAAATAGTTAATGAAATCAAATTTAGTTATGAATTAGAAGATATAACAACAAAATTTAAAAATATATAAAGTTAATAAATAATTTCTTTATAATATTAATGATTGCAATATTTGGTGCAGGTATAGCTGGACTTACATGTGCACTTGAACTTATTGAAAAAGGATTTAATGTTACTATTTATGAAAAAGATAATGTTGCAGGAGGTATGGCTAAAAGTAAACGTGTAAATGGTATACCAACTGAACATTCATGGAGAGGTTATGCTAATTTTTATTTTAATATATTTAATTTATTAGGTAGAATTCCAATTAAATCTGAAAACTTTAGCATTGATGAAATATCAAAACATAATAAAAGAACTGATGCATGGGTTACTTTTCGAAATAATGTGTATGATATTACTGAATTTATTAATGAACATCCCGGAGGTTCTATTATTATGAAAGCATTAGGTAAAGATTTAGAAGATGTTTGGTCTGAAAATAATGTATTATGGCATATAAATAATCCATATGTTATTAAAACATTAAATAAATATAAAATTGGTACAGTTAAAGAACATTTTAAACAAAATTCTGCATATGATAATTTATATCCAAGTCTTAAAATGAAATTATTTAATGATGTTAAAAGTAATAAAAATATTATTTATTTTGATTTGGTAAATTTATTTTATCACTTTATTATTTTTTCAACTAGTAATGAAAGATCTAAAAAATACTATAATATGAAATTAATTAATTTTTTTAATAAAAATAAAATGTCAAAATATACTTATGATTATATAATTAATTTTGCATTAGGTCCTGGTTTAGGTTTAGATAAAAATAATTGTTCATTAGGCACTTTTTTTCATTATTTTCATCTAGTTTTAGGTAGTAATACATCATTCGATAAACCATGGATGGTGATGAAAAAACCTACTTCCGAAGCATTTATTAATCCCTTAGTTAATATTTTAGAAAGTAAAGGTGTTAAATTTATTTATAATACAGAATTAATCAGTATCAATCATAGTAATAATAAAATAATTTCTTGTAATATTAAAACTAATAATAAAATAGAAACAATAATATCAGATGATTATGTTATTGCAATAAATCCTAATTATTGTTTTGATATATTTAAAAATTCTCAAATGTTTGAATTGGCTGATTTGCATAGTAAATTACATATTAATAATAAACAAGTTTCATTTCGTTTAGGTTTTGCAAAAAAAATTAATTTTTCAATTGACAATATTGGTATTGTATTAGCTGATAGTAAATATAACATAACATTTTATCCCCAAGAAAATTTTTTTGCAGTTCCTATAGATTTAAATTATAAATTAAAATCTTTATGGAGTGGAACTTGTGTTCAAATGTATGATAATCCTACCAAAGATGAATTAATTACAAATATTATTAAACAAATTTTAAATTGTAATGAATTACAAGAAGATATATTTAAAAATTCTGGTTTTAATTTAAAAAAAGAAGATTTTATTTATTCAGAAATTTATGATGATTGGTATTGGGAAAATAATTTATTACAAACAAAAAATAAAAAATGGGTTAATACATATTTTAATGAAGAATTTAAACCAACACAGAAAACTAATTTTAAAAATTTATACTTATCTGGTGGACATACTAAAACAACATTAAAAATATGGTCAATGGAATCAGCATGCGAAAGTGGAAAAATTACTGCAAATCATATACTAAAGAAATATAATAAAAAAAAATCTTTTATTTATAAACATGTTAAACCATATTATTTTTCAGCTTTTGAAAATATTGATGATTTTTTATTTTTTAATAAATTTCCAAATATTTTAATTGTATTTTTTATTATATTAGTTTTATTTTTATTGGTCTTTAATAAAATTAATTAATTTAAAAAATTTTTTTTTATAATAATTAATTTTACAATTGCTTCAAATAATATTTACTTTTAATTATTAAAAATATTTTATTTTATTATTTCAAATAATTTCATTTTATAATTAGATAAAATTTTATTATGTACTTATATATTAAAATTTCACTTTTTTGATATTGTAGTTATTGCTGATTTATTTTTTGGAATAGTTGATGATTTATTAGTTGAACTATTTCTTGATTTATTAGTTGAACTATTTCTTGATTTATTAGTTGGACTAGTTGATGATTTATTTGTTGTAATAAATTTATATAATAGAATAAATTTTTTTTATTTTATTTAAATTTTTATATTTATATTTGAAATTTGATTATAGATTTAATTCATTAAACTATTTCTTAAAAATATATTACTATCTTTATTCAAATTATAATTAATATAAAAAATTTAAATGTAAATTTAATTAATGAATTATATTATAAAAATATTGCATTTATTATTTTATTTATTAATTTTATTTTCACCATTCATTGATGATTGTGTAATTAAATTAAATGTGTATATAATGCTATTATTTATATGGTTCCATTTTATTTCAAAATATGGAAAATGTGGAATAATTAATATTGAAAGAATATTTTTGAAAGAACATTTTAAAGATGGATTTTTTTACAAACTTATTAAACCGATTATAGATTATAGAAAAAATATTTTCTTTGAAAAATTATATCATCTGCTTTTAATTTATATTTTGATATTAACAATACAAATTTATAAAGAAAATTGTGTAAATATTATTTATATAAATTTTATAAAATCTATAAATAAATTTATCTTTTAACTTAATACAATCATAATTTATTTTTTATTTTTTTTATGACAATTTTCTTCTAAATTACATAATTTAAAAGCCATAAAAAATACTGGAATACCAGGTAAATTACCACCAGAATTTATAGATGTTGTAACATTAATAGATGTTGACTTATAACTTCTAACATCAATAACATCACCTTTATTTAATTTAAGAAATTGTCTTAATAAACATTTATTAGCTCCAGAATCTCTACCAAAAGTTGTATCTAAGTCAGGTACTCCATTAATAAAAACTGTTAATTGTGAAGGTTCTGATGTAATAGCATCTACAAATATATCGTATATACCATCTTTTTCAATTATGGTTTGAGATGTTGCTTGAAGATGTTTAACATTTTCCTGTAAACTAGTAATTTCCCAATTAATTGCATCTCCTAATTGTAAAATTTGTGAATGTGTTGATGCATAATTAAAGTAACTATCTGTACCAGTTAATTGTAAATTTTTTTGTGTTAATAAATATGCTTTAAATTTATCAAAAGATTTTTTATAATAACTATTAATTTTACATTCATGATTAATAACACATTTATACAATGGTGCAATTTTAAAAATTGTTAAAATTGCACTTATATTATCTAAAGTACCACCTGAATGTTGATTAATAACTACTTGACCATTAGCAGATGTATGATTACGAACGGATACATAATCACCTTTTTTAAGTGTTAATAGTGTTCTTATTGAAGTTTGACATGCTCCTTTATTAGATCCCATAACTGTAGAATCAACTACTGTTCCATTTACAGTAAATGCCATTTGAATAGATGTATTAGTATCACATAAAAAAAATACTTTGTAAATACCATCTTCTAAAATTTTTATTTGTTCAGGATTTGCTGAAGACCAGCTAAGATTATTTACATTACTTGATGAGTCATAAACAACATCATTTTCTGTTAATAAATTTTGTGTTGATTTTGACCAAAAAGTTCCACTAGTATTATAACCTTTTAACATTAATTCAGGATCAACCAACATTTTTTCCATAATTTTTTTAAATAAATATTGTTTTCTTCTAGATAAACAATTAGGATTCCACTCGTTACATATTTTTTTATGTTCTTCACAATGTAAAGATGCAATTTTCATTAATAAAAATGTTGCATTATTACCTGGTTGTAAACCACCAACATTTAAAGGTGAAATTAATGAATCTGCGGAAGATTCATAATTTCTCACAATTAATGTATCATTTTTATGTAATTTATACATTTGTCTAAATATTGTTTGACCAGCTCCTGAATTGTTTCCTGTTGTACTAATAATATTAGGTATACCATTTATAAATAATGTAAATTGAGATGATTGTTGGGTTGTAATTACAAAAAATAACACATAAATACCACTTGCTCTAACACAAAATGGTGCATTAAAACTTGGATGTTCAATATTTAATGATAAATCGTTATTTGAAAAATTAACTGGATATGATTTTGGTATATTTTGTACAATATCATTATATGAGTTAATATATGCATCAGAACCACCAACTTGTAAATGTTCATCTAATAACAATTGATTTTTATAATATTTATAAACATCATCAAATGTACATTTTTCTTTATTACTACATTTAGAATCTTCAGAACTACTTTCTGAATGGTGATCACATTTTTTCTCATGGTGATCACATTTTTTCTCATGGTGATCGCATTTTTTTTCTTTATCATGTTTTTTATATGTATCTGAATCTGAATCACTACAATTTTTTTTATGAGATTTTCTACGTCTGTGATGTTTTTGTTGAATCATATACATTTTAACACTATCAGTTGTTGTAGTATCTGAACTAGATTCAGAATCAGATACAGGAGATTTTGACTTTACACCATTTTTTGGCATGTATATATTAATATAGATTTTTTTTAAAATTTTTATACTTTTTTTTTAAAATATTTTTAAACGTTTTAAATAAAAAATAATAAATATATTTAAAAATTTATTATTATCATATATAATGACAAAACCGTTTTTTTTTAAATTAGTTGATTATGTAGATAAATCTAATTTATTAATAAATCTTTATACGTGTAGTATTATTATATTTTTTTTTTTGAATTCAAATTTATATGATAATAATGAATTATATTTTTCTTTTCTTAATTTTATTAAAACTTTTCCAAAAAAAATAACAAATAAAGAATTATCAGTATTCATTATATCTAAAGAAGATTTTTATGATTTATATAATGAATTTACTAATGATGAAACTATAATTAAAAATATTAAAGACGATCAATTGATTAATATTTTTTATAATTTATATTCAACAAGTAAACAAATTAAACATAAAATCAAAGAATTTAATTTATATTTTACAGATTTAAAATATATAGATTACATTGATAATATTATAAATAATACAAAAAGTAATAATATTTGTAATCTTTTTTCAGGTTTTGGTAAATTCATTTATAATACATACGATGAAAAAAAAAAATATTTATTAGTTGATGAAAATATTTATGTAGTTTTAATTTCATATATTAATATGTTAATAAAGTATAATGAAATACAAAATATTAATTTTAAAATACAAAATATAATCACAGAAGATGTAACAAATTATAATTATGATTTGGTATTAGCAGATTTACCAGATGATATTAAAAATTTGATATATGCAAATTGTAATTCAAAAATTAAATTTTTAAAAATCAGAGGTACAAAATCAGAACCTTTAATTCTACAATATATTACACAAATATTAAATAAAACTGGTATTGCAATTATTATAACATCAAATAGTTTATTATTTGGTGATTCAACCCAGCATAAATTAACGAGAAAATATATTTTTGAAAATTATGGCGTTGAAGTTATTGATTTAAATAATAAAAAATCATTATTAATTTTAAATAGAAACAAAACAAATAAAATATTTTTTAAATTTTTTGATAATAATGATGTCTATGAATTTATACAAGAAGATATAATTAAAAATTCATATTCTTTTTATTACTATAATTATTGTAAAAATCTATTAAAAAATACTTATTTAAATACAACAAAAATAGAAAATGTTTTAGATATTAAATTGTTTGAAAAATCAAACAATAATATAAATTATGATGTATTATATTCATTCAAAAATAATAATTTTAAAATTGATAAAATTGAAAATATTGATAATGCAGATTATGTATTTATTTCAAAAGATGATAATGAATATAGACAGGAATTTTTAAACAATGAATTACTTGCTTTATTTAATAAATCAATTCAGAATATAACTAAAGGAAAAATGAAAATACTAAACTTAGATAGAATTAATGAATTAAATATAAATATACTTGATGTAAACTTTCAAAATCAATTAATACAATATAATAAAAATACAAAACAAATATTACAAATAATTTCTACTCAAATTGAAATGTTAGAATCATTTAAAAATAAATATATTGATGAATTAATTAATAATAAAAATAAAATTAAAATTCAAGAAATCTGTGAAATTACACATGAGTCAAATAATAAAAATACTATTTATATTAATAGAAACACAAATAATGCAGGAACAATTAATTTAACAAATACAGAAAAAGAGAATACAACAAATAATTATTATTTACATATAAAAAATAGTAATTTTTTACATGATTATGTATACTATATATTACTATACTATGAAAAGGAATTTATAAAATTAGCAAATTCAAATAAAACTATTTCTTTAAATAGAAAATCAGTAGAAAATTTTGAAATACCTTATTTAAATATTGATGAACAACAAAAAATTATAGACAAAAATAATAAAATCAATTCCGATATACATACATACTTAAATTTTAATGATTCATTTAAATTACCATTTTCTTTATTTTTTTAATTTTATTTTAACCAATGTTGTAATAATTATTTTATTTGATTTGTTAATTATCACAACTTTATTTTTAATCATTCTCTTTACCTTCATTACCGGAATTATTCCCATTACTTGGTGGACCTTGAGGACCGTCATTACCTGGTGGACCTTGAGGACCGTCATTACCTGGTGGACCTTGTGGACCGTCATTACCTGGTGGACCTTGTGGACCTGGTGGACCTTGTGGACCTGGTGGACCTTGTGGACCTGGTGGACCTTGTGGACCTGGTGGACCTTGTGGACCGTCATTACCTGGTGGACCTTGTGGACCGTCATTACCTGGTGGACCTTGTGGACCGTCATTACCTGG
>Ga0214921_10000222_pt1 | contig 113629 bp, 99 predicted proteins | sample LL1505_MetaG_FD_177992 | JGI IMG/M metagenome (GOLD analysis project Ga0214921, IMG submission 177992) | Freshwater microbial communities from Lake Lanier, Atlanta, Georgia, United States - LL-1505 | ecosystem: Environmental > Aquatic > Freshwater > Lake | place: USA: Georgia | collected... | reverse complement strand
CCGGTTCACGAGGCTCATGTCCGATGGACTGGCCGACAGTTCTTCTGCAAGTCGCGATTGCTCGGCCTGCAATGTGGCCAGTTTGGTCTCGATCTCTCCGCCGCGCCGCTCCAGCCTGCGCCGTACCGTGGCGGCCTGTTTCTGCCGCTCGCGTTCCTCGCGGTGCGCGGGCAGGCCCTTCGATGCCAGAGTTTCCTGCGACGATGTGGCGATATCCCCGGGCGCCGCGGACTTTGTCACGGACCCCGGGGGAGACTCGCGTCGCATGCTGCCCTTGCGGAGGCTCCAGATATAGTCATCGTAACTTCCGTGAAAGATCGTCGCGGTGCGGTCACGCACTTCAATGATTTTTGTCGCGACGGTTTTTACAAAAGTCTGGTCGTGACTGACGAAGATGACGTTACCTTTGAATTCGCGCAGGCTGTGGGCGAGTGCTTCTACCGTGTAAAAATCGAGGTGGTTTGTCGGCTCGTCAAGGATCAGCAAATTTGTACCGCTGAGCAGGATCTTGCCCAGAGCCACCCGGGCTTTTTCGCCTCCCGAGAGGTTCGAGATCTTTTTTTTGACATCATCACCTGAAAACAGGAGGCTCCCGGCAAGGTCGAGGACCTGCTGGTCTGGCGTGTTGCGTGGAGCGGCAGCTGACAAGACTTCAATGACGGTGGAATTGGCAGGAAGTTCCGCCGCGACATGCTGGGCGTAACAGGCACTGCGGACGGAGGCGCTTTGCTGGATCACGCCAGCCATTGCCCCGAGGCGTCCCGCGATGGCCTTTACCAGGGTCGATTTGCCGGCGCCGTTTTCGCCGACAATCGCGACTTTGTCTCCTGATGTGATCTCAAATGACGCGTTTCGCAAGATGGGGCGCTCACCATAACCAATTGTGACGCCGCGGGCGACCACGTCGATCCGTCCCTGGGTGTCGGGTTGGGGGATGTTGATGCGCGCCATTGCCGGCAGGGGCTTGACGTCGATGGACTCCATCCGGTCCAGCTGCTTCAACCGGCTCTGCACGGCTCGCGCCTTGGTGGCCTTGGCGCCAAATCTGGCGGCAAAATCCCGGATCGCTTGTTTTCGAGCCTCGATTCCCCGGGCAGTTTTTTCCAGTTGTTCACGCAGCAAGGCTTTTTGCTCGAAATAATCGTCAATAGAACCCGGGTATTTGATGATATCTCCCTGCTCGACCTCAAGGATGTGGTCCGTGGTCCGGCGCAGGAACTCCCTGTCATGCGAGATCAGCAAGAACGTGCAATCGAGGTTGATTAGCAAGTTCTCAAGGACAATCAACGTCTGTACGTCAAGGTAGTTGGTGGGCTCATCCAGTAGCAACAAGTCCGGTTTCGACGCGAGGAGCGCGCACAACTGGACGCGCATGCGATAACCACCCGACAGTTCGCCGAGTGGCCTGTGAACTTGCTCGCCCGCGATCGCGAGTTCCTCAAGCAAATGGCTCACCTCCCAGATCTGAGCGCCTGACTGTTGTTGGATCCAGGTGATTCCGTCGACATCGAGGGGGATTTGCTGGTCCTGGCGCAGGATCGCCATCCGCAGGTTGTTTTTCTTTACCAACATTCCCGCGTCGAGTTGTTCCTCGCCCGCGATGATCCTGAATAGTGTGGATTTCCCGGCGCCATTCGGTCCGATCACGCCCACGCGTTCGTGCTCATTGATGCTGAAAGTGCTGTTGGCGAACAGGGTCTTTACGCCGAACGACTTGGTCCCGTTGGCCATTTGCAGCAAATTTACGGAATGATCCCCTGACATCAGCGTTTCAAATTCTCCTTTGGGGCCAATTTCGGCGCGGGCGGAGGTCCGGGTTGGGGCGAGGGCGATGCCAGTGGTTGCATCGTGATCCATCTTTTGATGAGGCCGTCAAACCAGTCAGTATCCCGGAGGCGCCGGTATCGTTTCTTGTCATTCAGGAGATCCGTGATCGCGGGCATTTGCCTCGTCTTCTCCATGTGGGCACGGAGATTCTGGTTCAGAATTCTCTCGACAAATCTTTTCGCGGCGCGATCGTCCTTGTCTTCCCATTCATCGGCCCATCCGAGGACTATCGACAAAGTGTTCGCGTTGAGTGTCCCGTTGGAAAGTTCGAGGGCCGTGGTGGCGTTGCCGTAACGCTTCGCGCTGGCATAGGAGTTCGCGAGGATCACCAGCCGTTTACGCTCCAGGTCGGGATTCCCGCACCGGAATGCCAGGACTTCCTTGATGGTCGGTGAGTCATCGAGGGCGTTCAACTGGATCTTGCACGCCTGGTCGCGGGTTGGTTCGGTTTCCGCGGTTTGCTTGATCAAGTCCTCCAGGTACACCGAGGACCTGTAAAGGCAGAATCCCGGCAATTTGGCCCCCGGATTCAGGAAGGACGATTTGAGCGCCGCGGCAAGGGTCAGGCCGTTCTTCATCTCATTGAACGCGATGAACCGGTCATTGAAGCGAGGCGGCGCGGGTGCTTCTTCGTGCGGTTTCGTGAAGAAACTGACATTTTGTCCGGGAGATTCACCCTTGATTTTGAGGCTGTCCGTCACACGAAAACGCCAGGAATTGATCTCCGTGGGTTCTTTCTCAATCTTGATGAACTGGAGAGCCGTGACTTGTGGGGATTGCTTGTACAGGTTCATGAACTCACTGATGTCAGGCGTCTCGGGGCAGGCCGCGCGCGCGGCTCGTGCGACACCGCAGCACAGCTGGAGAGTGACGAACAGGAGTAGGGGCACAACCAGGAATCTTTTCATCAAATACCCCGCCATTCCCTGGTATCAGCCTTTGAGGGCCACAATGGTGACGCCGTCACCGCCCTCTTGGGCTTCGCCCGGGCGGAACGAGATGTTGTACGGACAGTCACTGCGGAGGCAGCGCCGGATCGCGTTCTTGAGTCGGTCCGTCCCGTGGCCGTGAACGATCACGATGGCGCCTTCTCCTCGCAGCAAGGCCTTGTCGATGAAATCCAGGGTCTTTGACATTGCCGTTTCCGCGTCCATTCCGCGAAGGTCCAGCGTATTGGTTGGCGTTTGAAGGACGAGGGCCGGTATCTCCGGGGGGGGATTCAGCGGGTTCATACCCCGTGATTTTGGCGGAGGGGCCGCATTTCCGCGCGCCGCGCCGCCGGAATCTTCAAGCAAGCGCAGGTCGTGCGCTGGCACGCGCAATTTGACGAGCCCCACCTGCACCTCCGCGGGAGCGGTCTCACCCTCTGCTGGCCTCAGGATCTGTCCTTCCTTGCGCAATGGGACGACAAAGACCTTTTGCCCGGTACGCAGGGTCTCGCCGGGATGCATGAGTCGGCCAGGCAGGACTTCGCCTTCGCGCCCCCGCCCGATGATATCGCGGGTTTTCTGGTCAAACTGACGCATCTTCTCGCCTGACGCGATGGCGATTCCCGCCGCCGTCTCGATGGCTTGCTGCACGTTCCCTGACTCAGCCTTGCGCAATGCCTTGAGGGCGGCCTTCAGTTGGTCCTGCAGTTCGCGGACACTCTCGCGCATCGCCTCGATCTCATCTTCTTGGTTTCGCGCAGCCTTGCGCGCGGCTTCCCGCCGTGCCTCCTCGAGGGCTTTACGCTCGCTTTCGACGCGGGCCAGTGCCTCCTCGGCGGCGAGTTCCTTGCGCCGCAGTTCCCCGCGCATGCTTTCGGTCTCTTCCCGCGCCGCCAGCAATTGGTTGATGGCGTGCTCGAGCGTGGACGCGCTGGTTCCCCGGAGCGCCTTCGCGCGTTCAATCACGGACGCTGGCAGGCCAATCTGACTCGCGACCTCGAGCCCGTAACTCTGGCCCGGCATGTCGAGGATCAGCTTGTAGGTCGGACGCATCGTTTTTATTGAGTATTCCATCGACCCGTTGCGGAACTTTCCCGCGCCCTGGTGACTGTCAACGGACGCGAGTCCCTTGAGGCTGTCATAATGGGTTGTTGCCAGTGTGGTTGTGCCTCGCGTCGCAAGGGCCTCCAGCACGGCCTGGGCCAGCGCGGACCCGGTATGAGGTTCCGTGCCGACTGCCAGCTCATCCAGCAGGGCAAGATCCCGCGGACCGGCCTTTTCGAGTATCGGTTTGAGTCCGAGTACGTGTCCTGAGAACGTCGACAGGCTGGCGGCCAGATTCTGCGCGTCGCCAAGCTCAAGGAAAATGTTGTCAAACAGGAACATCCGTGAAGCCCGGTCGGCCGGAACGAGGAGTCCCGCCTTGGCCATCAAATGCAGCATTCCCACAGTCTTCAGGACGATGGTCTTGCCGCCTGCGTTGGGTCCGGAAATGACCAGGCAACTTTGGGATCCAGACAGGCTGACGGTGTTCGGCACGGCCGTGTTCTTCATCCGGGTCAGCGACACCGGCGCGGCTTCACCCGCGGGTTCGATGCCGTCAGGACGTTCCTGTCCGGCTGGCAGATCAGGCGCCTTGCGAATCAATGGATGGCGAGCCGCCCGCAGGTCCAGCACGGGCTCGTCCGCCAGTTCCACCGGATTGGCATCCAACTGGATCGCGAGACCCGCCTGCGCCGTCATGAAGTCCAATTGAACCAGTTCATCGTAGTCGACACGCATGGTGTCGAGTTCCGTCGCCGCAAGTCCACTCAGTGTTTTGAAGATACGCAGGATTTCAAGTTTTTCCGCCAGCTGGTTTTCCAGCCATTCGCCATTCAACGGCGCAACGCTGGAAGGCTCAAGGAACAGCGTCTGTCCGCTGTCGGAGGTGTCAATGATGGTCCCCGGGACGCGCCCGCGACCGTCGAGGCGGATCGGGACCACGTAACGCTCGTTGCGGACTGTGAAAAAATCATCCTGCAGGTACTGTTCGACGCTGGCCTCGCGCAGGACTTTTTTGATCTGTTCCTCGATCCGTTTTGCCAGGGAAATCTTCTTGCGGCGAATGGACGCCAGTTCAGGTGAGGCGTCATCGAGAAGTGTGCCGTCTAGGCTGACGGCCTGGTCGATCGCCGTCATCAACTTCGGCACCGGATAGATCTGGTTTTTCAGCCGCGCAAGAGTCGAAGATTTCGCGGCGAAGTTCACGCAAAATCCGTGAACCTTCTGGGTGGCCTGCAGCAGTTGCAAAACCTGCCGCAACTCGACTCCGCCCAGGATCTGGCCAAGGCCGAGAGCACGGAAGATCCTGCGCATGGGGGGCAAATCCCCGATCGGCGCGCGGTATCCTTGCCGGACAATCTCTTTCAGGGACGAGACATCGCTCCACCGGCCTTCGATCTCCGTGCGTTCAAGATCCGGTTGGAGTTCCAGGCACAGCGTCTGACCATCGTCAGTCTGGCTGAATGCCGCAAGGGTTTCCAGCAACACGGGCCATTCAAGTTTTTCAAGATCAACTGGTTTCAAGGCCAGCCGTGCCCTTCTGCAGGGTTACCCGCGATTTAAATGCCAATGAAAAGCCACATACGGTTATAAATCGTTTTGAGCCGTCAATATAGTTCGAAAACGATGATGCCGTCTTGCTCCAAGGAGCTCAATCGCCGTTTCAGGCGGTCCGCCAGATACTGTGCCACGAGTGCTGACGGACTCCTCGCGACGATGATCAAGGGGAGTCGTGAGCTATCGAGTTTGTAGCGATTGATGATTTTTTCGAGGTGTTGGCGCGATGGTTCTGACAGGTTGGTCGGGATCGCCGCAACGTGTCCGAGGACTGGATAGGCGATCCCCGGTCCCGAGAGCAACGGGTATTCCAGCAACGCTGCGAAGGCATTCTCATAAAATCCTGCCTGCACCAGGACGACTTCATCGCGTGAACCGTGTGTCGCATTCGCAAGGTTGATCCCGCGACGCCAATTTTCTGGCTCCAACTTGGTGACTATGTTGAACGTCGCTGTAATTAACAAGAGCAGCACGGCCAGGTGACGCCACCTCGCCGGGCGGACCCATCTGGCAATGCAAGCCGAACTGCAGAAGGCAGCAGGCAGATAAGCGGCGATGACATAACTGCTGTGCACGACGAAAGCCCCGGTTGCCTTGTACAGGACAAAGTGCGCGAATGGCACGCACAGCGCGATTACTCCCGTTGCGGCTACGGGCAAGGATCCGGTGTTTCCGGGTGACGTTGGTTTGGACCCGCGAAGCCTTGCAAGGGTGAGGCCTGTCGCCATCAAAACGACCACCACCGGCGGAATCAGGGAATAAACAAGAAAGTCGAGCAGTTGTGCGGCCGGTAATTGTCCGCGGTAAGAGTGAATCGATGACCGGTTCATGAAATGCATCACTACCGGTGCTTGCGCCAGCAATGGTGCGATGATGATGGTCAGCCCCGCCATGAGCCGTGGCCACCGGCCCTCGCGAGGACCAGGGTCGCGAAGCATGGACACGCACATGAGGGTCAGCGGAGTCTCGACAGCGAAGACTTTGATGCACGAACTCACGGCACCCCAAACACAAAATTTCCACCAACTCCCGGGTGATCCATCAAAGGTGTAATTCACCCAGTGGCGTAAACAGAGGGACAGAGCTGCAAGTCCCATCGCGTATGGCCTCGCGCTGACAATGAAGCCAGTCACGGGCTCCATACTCAAAAGGACCAGTGACGGGATGGCAATGTTGATTCGGGGGGACAGCCGTTGAACGCTGCGATTCAGGTTGTAAACCGCGACGCCGCCAAAAATAACCGAGGGCAAGCGCATGGGCAGTTCCGAATATCCGAAAATCCTGCCCCAGGCCCACATCATCACTTCGTAAATGGACAGCATCGGGAATACTTCGGTGTAATCCCGGACCATGGAGGCAAACGGTTGCTTGATCTCCGCGATCATTCCTGTTTCGTCGATCCAGAATGACCACTTAAGGCGCGTGAGCAGTACGCCGGTGACAACAGCAACAGCGACATTTCCCCAGTTGACCCGTTTGGCGCAGGGTTTTCCAGCGTTCATCGGCCATGGCCTTCTGTCTGTCCAAGCATCAGGCTGCCGAAGGCCATCATGAGGATGGTCTGGGCGGGGAGAAGAGTACGAATCGCCGAGAATTTCAAATGCCACGCAAGATCATGATGTGTGGTCATGTACACGACGAACATGAAGGCGGCGTAAACAAGGGCGCTGAAGTAAACGCCCGTGATGTGACGCAGGCCCGGATCACGCGGATTTCGTATCCATGCCATCGTGATCAGGATTCCTCCTGGCAACCAGATCCACCAAGGTGCCAGGAAGATGGAAAAAGTCTCATGGAGCATCTCCCAGGAGCTTTGGTCGCTGAAACGGATTTTCAACCGTGTCCACGACGAGAAGGGATCAGAAGCCATGTCATTTGACAGGTTCCATTTGAGACACAGAAAGCGCCAGATAAGGAAGGTCACCAGGCCGGGCGCGGCCGTCAGCGTCATGGCAGCAATAGGCAAGCGCTGCTTGTGGAAAACGAAGGCGAGTGACGCGATCATGATGATCGCCAGTGGCAAACCTTCAAATTTCAGGTTCAGGATCATTGTCAACGCGAGGCCTGAAAACGCCGCAAGAGATTGCATATCGCGATGTCCCATCCCGTTGTCGCGCCGGTTTGCGATGAGCCAGCTGGCGCCGGCCAGTCCAGCGCACCACCCTGCGAGGGGGCCGTCCATGTATCCGTTGAATAACAGGAAGCCTGCGCCAGACATGGCGGCTACCAGGAGGAGTAAGGCTTCTCGCCACCGTTTGATGATGAACAAGTCCGCGGCAAGACAAAAAAGTGGTGCCCAGACGAGGGCAACGGCGAATTTGGGCAGGTAATCGTTCCAGGACCCTGCAAAATTGGCGATTGTGGCCGCCAAGACCGGAACCAGTTTCGGGTAGTCAGGATGGCTGAAGATGATGCCGGAATCTTGAAAGCCAGCGCTGGAATTGACGCCTTTGCCGTAGAAAATCATCTTGGCATGAAAGAACCAGATTTCCTTCGCGTCTCCGTCGATCACCGGATAAACGACGCAAAGATATGCGAGTGGCAGCCACAACGCAGGAAAAACGAGCAAACGCGGCGTCATCGCGGAGCGCATGGTTCTCAGCATGTCTGGCGTCGACATGAACGCCACCGGCACGGCCGCTGCCGCGCAAAGCAGGCAAAGTCCATCGGCAATCAGGCTGTTGCCCGTCATCAGTTCGAAGGCATATCTGAGGATGAGCCCAACGCCGAGAGGAATACCGAACGTGCTGGTCCAAGGTAGCGATCGGGCCGAGAGGGAACTGAACAGGTGTACTTTCGCGCCCAGAAACAGCCAAATCGTGCCACTCAGCCAGAATATGACTGTCGGCTCAACAAGGGCCAATGCAAGTTGCTTAGCGCTCGCAAGTGACATGAATCACCCCGTCCGCAAGCGGTTGTCGGGCGCATTTCATGAATCCGGCTTCTTTGGATTCGTCAATGAAGACGTCGGCAGCGTGAGCGTTCTGCCTTTTTGGCCAGCAACCTTCCATCATCCGATGTTTGGCCGGGCCGGATCCCTGATAGACCGAGTCGTCCACAAAATACTCCGTGATCCCCTGGTTGTTCAGGAATTCGCATACGGTGGAAACGCGTGGCGGCAACATATCCAGACGAGTGACATGATTTGCGGCGACTTCCAGCCGCAGTGAGGTTTGGGAGAAATAGAGTCCGCCGGAAGAGGCGAGTTTTTTCATTGCGGGAACGCGAACAAACAAGATCCAGGCGCATCCGAAAGCGCCAAGAACAGCAAGCAGACGCCGCATGTCGACAAAAGGGGTCATTTCAGTATGCCAAAAGTACTGTTAAGGTTATAAATGGTTTCGATAGAATAAACATCGATATTTTTCAGGTTCAATTTCTTGTGAAGCCATCTGTCGCCGCGATTCCGCCGATTGTTTTCCTGCTGGGGCTGGTCGTGGGCAGCTTTCTGAACGTCTGCATTCTGCGGATTCCCGCCGGGACTTTCTTCAAGAACATGCGATCACACTGCCCGGCTTGTGGCGCGATGATTCCGTGGTACCTGAACATACCCGTTCTGGGTTTTTTCATCCTCATGGGCAAGGCGCGTTGTTGCGGGTCGCGCCTGTCATGGCAATACCCGGTTGTGGAGTTTGGTACTGGCTTGTTGTTCGCCCTGATCTTTCACCGGTTCCCGTTTCTGGAAGTCGCGGATGGTGTCGGACGCGTCCTGATCCTGGACCACGCTCAGGCATTTCGGTTCCTCCACGCGATCGTCTTCTGCTCGATACTTGTTGTGGCGGCGGTCATTGATTTGCGTCTGATGATCATCCCTGACGTCTTGAGCGTCGGACTCGTGCTGACCGCGCCTGTCGTTGTGGCTCTGCATCCGGACCTGACTTGGCGCAGTTCGCTCTACGGCGTGATCCTAGGTGCTGGTGTCCTGTATGCCGTCGCATGGACATACTGGCTGATCCGGCGCGAGACCGGAATGGGGTTTGGCGACGTAAAGCTCCTGGCCGGTATTGGCGGCTGGCTGGGCTTTCAGGCGATTTTTCCGGTGATCCTCATCGGATCCGTCAGTGGCTCGCTCGTGGGGATCAGTGTTATGCTGTGGAATCGTAAATTGGACGGCAAGACGGCGCTGCCATTTGGTCCGTTCCTGGCTGCCGGGGCTATCGCGCATTTGATGTTCAATCAGGAACTCAAGGAACTATGGATCTCGATCGGACTATAACCGGACCGGCGCGTGAGCTGGCTCACGCCATGACCTCCGCGGGGCGGCTGTCGGAGCTGATCCGCACTTTCGGGGAGCATCTGCTTCGCGAGTCCTGCATCGAGATTTTTGATGTCTGGTGGTTCCAACAGCCGCCACGACCGGCCAAAGTCGATTCGTGGACGCGGGGCGAGTTCAGGATACCGGGCGCTCGAATTTTGTCTGGTGTGGAATGCATTGACGCCTGCGCCCTGGTCGAGGCGGAACTCGATGATTTCGCGTTCAATCCTCCGGGTCAGGTACTCGTGGGCGCGGGGCAGTTCATCGCGGTTTCCGCCAATGGCGGGCGCTGGCTTGTTGTATTCCTGCGCGAATCAGTCCTGGCAGCCAAGACGTGGCGTGCGAAATGGGTGGCGCGCAGTTCCGGAACGACCGGACGTCAACCGGGGCTCCCTGACGTGACCATCGGGGAATTGCGGACCGCGTTGCTGGATGTCGCCATTCAGTCTTTTGCCGGTCACGCGCGCCGCCTGTTTGAGCTTGAGGACGCCAGAACGGAACTTTACCGGGACGACCTGACAGGACTCTACAATAGCCGTTACCTGGACCTGGCCCTGGACATTGAAGTTCGCAGGGCGACTCGTTTTGGCACCAGATTTTGTGTTCTGTTTGTGGACGTCGACGCATTCAAGGCCGTGAATGACAATCACGGCCATTTGTCCGGCAGTTCCATGCTCAGTGAGATGGGTATAGTGATCAAAGACGCTGTCCGCGAGGTGGACATCGTCGCCCGCTATGGTGGCGACGAGTTTGTCCTTGTCTTGCTGGGCGCCTCAGTCGAGACGGGAACGGCCATCGCCGAACGCGTGAGAGAGCGCGTCGCCGCGCACAAGTTCCGTACATCCGGCCGCCAGGAAGTACAGGTTACGGTATCCATCGGCCTCGCCGCGTTTCCCGAGAACGCGACGTCGAAGGAACAATTGCTGCGCATGGCGGATGAGACCATGTATGCCGGCAAGAAAAACGGCAAGAATCGCGTCGAGATCTACGATGCGCGCCAGTCCGCCGCGACATTGACCATGGCCAACCCGGGAGGACTCGATGCCATCAACGGATAAAGTGAAATTTCCGGCCGAAAGCTGGGTCGAAATGACGGAAATGGTTCTGCCGCAGCACACCAACGCGCTGGGTACCGTGTTTGGCGGGGTCGTCATGTCGTGGGTGGATATCGCCGCGGCGACTTGCGCCATGCGGCATGCCGCAAAGACTGTGGTGACGGCATCCATCGATGCCATGCATTTCATTTCTCCAATTCGCCTTGGGTGGATTGTTACTTTGAAGTCGGCGGTCAATTTCACTTCGACGACAAGTTGCGAGGTCGGAGTTCGTGTCACGGCTGAGAACCCGCTCACGGGCGAGAAATTTCATACGGCCAGCGCTTACCTGACGTTTGTGGCGCTGGACAGTTTTGGCCGGGCGACCCCGATACCGCAAATCAAGCCCGGGACAGCGGAGGAGATCCAGAGGATGGAGGCCGCGAAGGCCAGACGTCGTGCCCGGCTGGAACTTCGAGAAAGACTGGTCAAGCGCGACAACAGGGACAAGGGACATACGTGAGAAAGTGGCTGTCCACAATATCCGGCGCCGTGCTTGCTCTGGCAGTTTGTGGCCATGCTGCCGCTGCCGGTTTTCCTGACGGGGGCGCTGTCTCCTCCGCGACGTCCAGCGACGATCCGGTAGAGATTTATTTGATGACCGTAGGGATTGGTGACCAGATCTACGCGCGATTCGGTCACACCATGATCCGGGTTGTGGATTCACGCCGCGGGCAGGATGCAGTTTACAACTGGGGGATGTTCGATTTCGCGGACCCTGGTTTCGCGCTCAAGTTCTTCCAGGGAATCCTGATTTACCGGGTCGGCGTACAAGGGTATTCAAGGACCATCGAGCATTACCGGAATTACGAGATGCGACCTGTCTGGCAGGAACGTGTCAACTTGACCGCAGCGCAGAAAAAGAGGCTGCTCGACCGCATCGCCTGGAACATGCGACCGGAAAATGTCCGGTATCCCTACCAGTATTTCACGAACAATTGCGCCACCAAGCCCAGGGACTACCTGGATGAGGCTCTCGGGGGAGCGATCAAGTCAAAGTACGATGCGGAACCCGGTGGAAAAGCGTGGCGCTGGTATGTGCGTCACTATCTGAACGACAATCCGGTGGTTGGCCTCGGCCTCGATGTCTTGATGAACAGTGACGTCGACCGGAAAATGTCCCGCTGGGATGAGATGTTTTTCCCGCCGAAATTGCGCGAATACCTGATGAACATGCCGGCAATTGACGACAACGGGCAGCCGGTCCCGGGCGGGAAGATGTTGCTGGATGGCACCGAAGAGCTGGTAAAACTTCCTGACGCGCCGAGCGGTGATCGCAACAGTTTTATTGTTGCCCAGATCCTGTTCGGCATCCCGGTTTTCTTCTTTTTCGTCGCCATGATCGGTGTTGGCGGGATCAGGCGCATCCTGTCCTTCAATACGCCAGAGCAGTGGACCGGTCGCATTGCGTGGAACACCCTTGACGCGAGTCACCGTGTGCTTGTGCACGTTGCGCAGGCATGCCTTGGCATTGGATTGACTGGCTGGGCGTTGTTGGCAGGGGCACTCGGTACGTTGCAAGTGGCATCATGGATGTTTTCGCGCCACACGGATTTGCATCACAACGCGAATCTCTGGCTGTTCTGGCCGACGGACTTCCTGTTCGTCCTGGTTGGCTGGCGCTCCGTCCGCAATGCCCTGCGCCGCAGCATCAAAAGGCGTCCAATCCTGAGTCACAGTGTCCGCTTCTATAGTGGTTTGCATGTCATGGCTCTCATCACGATGGTCGCGCTTCGCAACATGGGGTTCATCCAGCAGGATGTAGATCGCGTCATCCAGAACATGGGTATCCTTGGTGGATTCATCTACGCGGCATGCTGGTTCGGCATGATGGATTTCGGCCTGAACCCGAAGGCCGGCCCGGTGGCTCCCCCGGCGCAGGTGGGCGATGCTGCGCAATGAGTCCCATACGCTTGCAACCCGCATAAGGGCCTTTCGCCCTGGGCTTTTCGACTATTGCATGCGCATGACGGGTGACGTCATGAAGGCGTCGGCCCTGGTTCAGGATGCTTGCCAGGCGCTCGCAGAATCGATTTCCGGAGGCGGGCGCATCGAGTCGTCTGAGGATGCCCGTGCGTTCCTTTTCCGGGAGGCCCGGATCCTCGCGGCGGAGTCATGGCGCGCTGAAACGCCGGCGCTACGAAATCCAGCCCTTGCCGTTGACGGAGCGCGACCTGATCTCGTCAGGCTCGACGAGTTGCTACGATCTCTGCCCGGGGAGCAGCGCGAAGCGATCCTGCTCGTAGAGCGTTACAAGTTCCCTCCGCAAGTCGCGGTGCACATCGCTGGATTCGACGCGGCCCGGTTTGACGCCGCGCTTTCCGGAGCCTGGCAAAGCCTGCTCAAGAGCCTGCCACCCGGCGCGGTCCCGGTTGGATCGTCGGGCAAGCCAAGTCCAATTGAGCTGATTCCGAATCATCCGGCGCCCGCCATGGAGCATCAGATGCCGGTCACGAACCTTGGCGAGATCATGGAGGAACTGGCATCCACCCGTCGCGCAAGTGGTGTGATGCGTGGATTTTGGATTTTTTTGCTGGTGACCGCGGCGGCGGTGACTTACTACTGGCTCAATCACGGGCGCCGCGGCTGAACAACAACGAGCCGGTCAGTGCTTCACTGGAATCTCGTGTCCCGTGGCAAGCGCTTCTTTTGTTTTCTGCAGCGTGACTTTGAGAACTCCATTCTTGAACGTCGCCTCGCACTTGTCCCGGTCTACCGAGGCAGGCAGGGGAATGGTCCTGCTGAAGGCGCCATACGAGCGTTCGACATAATGCCGGTCGGCGTCGCCGCCTTCACGCTCTGCCCTTTTCTCGCCCTTGATGGTCAACCGGTCATCGTTCAAGATGACGTGAACGTCTTTTTCCTCCATGCCGGGGAGCTCTGCGGAAACCAGGATTTCTTTTTTCGAGTCCCGCACGTCGACTCGTGGCGTGAATTCTGTGTCCAGCTTGAGTAGCTGACGGCCCGGGGTGCCCACCGAATAGGAAAGCTCGTCCATGAAGTCAGAGAAGACACGGTCGAACACACTGCTGCTGCGCCAGGGAATCATACTTCTCATGATTTTACCTCCTCAATTGGCGCTTTCTGAGCAATAATGGTGCCATGAAACGCTATCTTGACTGGTCAAAGCCTGGCATCCGCGCGTCTTTGTGCATGGCGATCGCGGCTTTTTTTCTTCTACTCGGTTACGAATTCATTCGCAGTTCCGCGACTTCGCTTTTCATCCAGGAGTTTGGCAAGGACGCGGTTCCTGTCGCGACCCTTTTCATGCCGTTCGCTGTCGTCGGCTTCCTCTACATTTACGGGATACTGCTAGGTCGTTTTGGCGCCAGGCGGACCCTTTTCCTGACGACGGTGGGATCGGGGGCCTTGATCGCGGCCGGGTATTTTGCGCATCGCGCTGGTTTTCGGTTCGCGTCCGCCATGCTGTACGTCTTGCGCGAAGCCTACGTCGTCCTCATTATCGAGCAGTACTGGTCCTACATCAACAGCAGTGTTTCCGCCGCCGAGGCTCGCAAATTGAATGGCCCGGTTTGCGGCATCTCATCGATCGGGGCGATCGCGGGCGGCCTGACAACGGCCAACGTCGTGAGCCAATTCGGAACGCAGAACATGCTGTTGTTGTCTGCGGTTGCCTGTATCCCGGCAGCATGGTTCTCCATGAAGGCATTTCACACCGGGGGCGACCCGAAGGGCCAGCGTTCCGAACCGAAGCCGGTAGGTCACGAGGGAAAGTCGAACTGGAAAGACGTCGTCGGTCTATCGCTCCTGCGTCGCGAGCCGATACTTGGTTGGATCCTGGCGATTGTCGTCACGACGCAAGTGGTCGCCGCGATGACGGATTTCGCGTTTCAGGGCGCCCTCGTGGACGCGGTCCCGGAGCTGGACGCGCGGACCGCTTACCTTGGCCGGTTTTTTGCCCAGCTCAACCTCTGCGCGCTCGTGCTGCAATTCATTGGCGCGCCAATACTGTTGTCGGTTTTACGCTACGACTGGATTAACCTCGCCATACCGACGGTCCAGATCGCGACCTGCACCTGGGCCTGCCTGGAGCCATCCCTCGTCAGCACGGGCGCCGCCTTCATGGCATTCAAGGCGATCGACTACTCGCTGTTCCGTGCCGCCAAGGAGATTCTTTACATTCCGCTCAGTTTCGATGCACGCTACCGTTCGAAAGAACTGATCGATGTGTTCGGGTACCGGTTTGGCAAGGGTGGCGCTTCTCTTGCTGTGACGGCGGCCGTCAGCCGCGGTGTTGTGTTCACTGCTGGATTGTACGCGTCCCTCGCTCTCGGTGCCGTGTTTCTGTGGTTGTTCCTGGTGATTCCCGCGATTGGATTGTTGCGACAGAATCACCAACGCGCTCATTAACGATCTGGAGGTTTAGCCATGCTGTTCAGTCCTGTTTTCCGTATGTTGATGTTGGCTGGTGGGATTCTCGCGGCAAGTACCGCAACCAGCGCGTTCGCTTCTGACCCGACGGTGCGCATCACCACCAACATGGGCGTGATCGAAGCGCGCTTGTTCGCGTCAAAGGCCCCGAAGACGGTCTCCAACTTTGTGGAGCTTGCTCGCAAAGGTTTTTACGACGGGATCATTTTTCATCGTGTGATTCCTGACTTTATGGTGCAGACCGGTGACCCGAGGGGCGATGGCACTGGCGGCCCGGGTTACAATTTCGCTGATGAGATCGCTCCAGACCTTAAGCACGACAAGGCCGGAATCTTGTCGATGGCGAACGCAGGTCCCGACACGAACGGGTCGCAGTTCTTCATCACGGTCAAGGCGACCCCCCATCTTGACGGGCGTCACGCGGTTTTCGGCGAAGTCATCAAGGGCCTTGAGAACGTCATCGCGATCTCGAAGGTCAAGACGGTCAACGATCGCCCCGAGAAGCCCGTGAAGATGGAAAAGTTGGAGATCATTGGTGATTTCAAACCAGTGGCCGTTGAGAAGATCAAGGAGTTGTCCATCGATGACTTGCGCAAGATGGCGCAGGCACCGGTTGATAAACTTTTGAAGAAAATCGGTGAGGCCCAGGGCCTTGGCGCATTCAAGAAGAGCATCGTCAAAAACGCGCGGAGCAAAGGTACGAAGGCCCAGATTGAGTTCGCGGCGGAGTTCGACAAGGCTCCCAAGGCAGAACTCGTCGTGTTTGGCGAGATCAAGGACAGCACCCTAGACGTGATGCACTTCTCGTTCGCGAAGTCACGCTAAGCCGGGAACTCTGAAAAATTCAAGACTGCTGACGGGCCTTTGGTCGACCTCCTTTGGCCGGATTTGTGCTAAGATCTGGAGTGAATATTCCAGATCACCACAAACTGGCCTTTGGAGGTCTTGTTATATATGTCGACTTCTTCGCGCCTGCGTTGGATCCGTCTATTTTTCGCTGTCTCCCCGTTGCCATTCTCGATCGTGGAACTCGGTGCAAATCCCCTTGAAACTCCTGTTCTTGAGATGGCCCGTCAGATCAAGGATCGCATCGTGCACGTCGAGGGCAATCACGTCGTTGTGAAATCACCAGATTCCCTCAAAAATGTTGCCGGCAAGGCCTGGTACGTAGTCAACACTTCCAGGTGGAAGGACGTCCCCGCGTTTGTCAGGGCCAGCGGGCTCATGGCCGATTACGTCCCGGGTAAATTCGCCTTGATGCAACTTGATGACGCGGCGGTGGAGCAGTTGTCGGCTGAGTTGCACGCGGCCGGGATGGCCTGCGGTGTCTTGACGCGGCTTGGCGAATCGACGGTCAGCATGGAACGCGTCGTGACGCCCACGCCCGTGAAGCCGGTTGACACGGAGATCGCCGCAGTTTCTGCCATGGCTTCCGCCATTGATGCGAACAGGATCAAGGCCACGATCGACGAGATGAGCCAGATCGCGACGCGCTATTACCAGACCCCGACCGGGGCTTCTGTTCCGGACTGGCTGGTCGGAAAGTACCGGGCGCTGGCCGGCAGCCGATCCGACATTGAGATCTCCAAGTATGACCACACGGCGGTGAATTCGCGTCAGGCCAGTGTCGTGGTGCGCATCCGGGGTACATCGAGGCCCGATGAGATCCTGATTCTCGGCAGCCACATTGACAGCGTCAATTGGAGTGACGGGACCCGGGAAAGATCACCGGGCGTCGACGACAACGCGAGCGGTACCGCGACCAATCTGGAGATTTTCCAGGTTCTTATGACCAACGGCGCGAAGTTTGACCGGACGGTTGAAATCCACGGCTACGCGGCGGAGGAAATCGGGTTGGTCGGCAGCCTGCACATGGCGAACGATTACAAGATCGCGAAGAAAAACGTGATCGCCATGGTCCAGCAGGACATGAACCTCTACAAGGAGCCTGGCACTCCGGACAAGATCTGGTTCGTCCAGGAAAACACGGATGACGGGTTCAACAATATGCTGGGGCGCCTGGTGGACAAGTACGTCGGGATCGCCTGGGGCAAGGGATCCCTTACCGCGGGTTCCAGTGACCACGCGTCCTGGAGACGTCGCGGTTACGCCGCCTCTTTCCCGTTTGAGCACCCACAGGATCACAATCCGCACATCCACACGTCTGATGATACAACGGTCAATGCCAACGCGTTTTCCCAGGCCGCGGCTTTCGGCAAACTCGGATTGGCCTACCTTGCGCACTTTGGTGGTCTCAATTGATGTTGAACAGGATCAGTCTTCCCATGATTCCCCGGCTATTCCCGTGCGCCATGGCCATTGTGTCCCTGGCGTCGCTGGCGCCACTGGCGCGCGCCGGGGACATCAACCCTGCCCTGGTGCAGGCCATACAGATGGAAATCGACGGCGAGGCGCAGGGAATTGCCCGTTCGTATTTCATCGAGATGGGAGAAAAATCTCCACCGTCGGACATTGGTTTCCGGTCTGAGGCTTTCTTGAAAGATGGTCCTGGCGGTGCTCAGGAAATCGAGCGTATTCTCATGACAGCCTACGTCCCGGATTCTTATCCGGACGGCATGATCCTCCACTTCCGCAAAAATTTCAGGAAACACTTCGAGGAACAGGGTTACACCATCGTTTTTGGCCCTGAACCAGCGAATCACCCGGTTGTCGCGCAAGCAGACGTTGGGCAGACCATGAAAACGGCTCCAATTTTCGATTTCAGGATCAGGCGCATTCCGCCGCCGTGGTTGAATCAGAAGGGCGCCGACCTCGCCCCGCTCACGGTCGCCGCGAAACAACCACGGGCATTGATTGAATTCTTCGGTGGCCGTGTTGACGCATCCGGGATCGATGAATTGACGAAACCCCTCCGGGCACGAATCACTTCCACGTTCAGCGGTCTCGGGACGACGGAACTTTCTGTGGTTGCCGGGGCGGGTGCCGCGATGGCATTTGTCCTGCTGCTTATGCTGGCTCTCGCGCCGTTGCGGATTCTTCGCAGGCGTCAGGCCGCGCAAATGAGGTATCGCCAGTACCCTGCCGCGGTCAGGGCGCGCGCGTCCCTTCCTCCGGCCGGCGAGCCGCCCGTGTTCAAGTCCGGATACCGCGAGGTCGAGGCTCCGGGCGTGGATCCCCAGGTCGAGCGCATTCGGGCGACCATGGCGCAAATGGGAATCAAGGAAGTCCTCGAGATCCTGCGCAACCTTGAGCCACGGTACCGCGACCAGATCCTGCAAGGCCTGAACGTCCACAAGTCGATCAAATCCCGCATCGAAAAGGCGCTCGCGTCCATCGACTGACGGGCCCGCCTTCTAAGACCAACCTTTGATTCGCGAGGCTGTCCATGAAGTTTTTGCGGAGTTCCCTGTCGAGTCTCGGCATCACGATTGGCTTCTTTTGCCTCAACAGCCCAATGGCTTTCGCACAGTTCTCCTATGAACAGGCCCACAGCGATTCCGGGATCTCGCGGCGTCCATTGGCGACGATCCATCAGGAGTTCGCGGGGCTGGCATCTGCTCAAGGCCATCGCGCGGACTGGATTCAATATGGGACTTCCGTCAGTGGCAAACGCCTGATGGTATTGAAAGTGCACGACAAGAATTTCCGCAACACTCCCGGTAATCTTCGTCCCGCAATCTTGATTTCAGAAGCAATCCACGGAAACGAATATTTGCACATCACAGACCGGCTGCCGTTTGAGTTCATGAAGGCAGGCCAACAAAATCCGGCTTTTGAGGCATTTCTCGCGGCAGGTGGTGTGATCTATTTCGTGCCGGTCATGAATCCAGACGGCTATTCTGCGGGACGGCGCGAGAACGCACGGGGCGCGGACTTGAACCGCGATTTCAGGATCCAGGCGGCCGGCAATCAGGGATTTGCGCAACCGGAGACGCGCAGCATCACCGACTTCATTGCCAGCGAGTCCATGTCCGGTGATCTCCTGGTCGAGGCCACCATGGAGTACCACTGTTGCGTCGGCGGTTTGATCCACCCTTGGGCCTATACCCGGCAACAACACCTGACCGGTGACCAACTTGCTCGTCATCAGGAAATTGGCGAGATCGTCTCAAACCTGTTCAGTTACCCATACGGGACGGTCAATGACCTGCTTGGGTATGGGGCTGTCGGTGGTTCAGATGATTATTACCTGGAAAAATACGGGCGCCGGGCATTTTCGTTTGAGGGAGCGCGTGGTGCCGAGGACAAGAAGCTTCAGCAACACGTGACACTGTGGAACCGGGTGTTCGACCTGATCCGCGCGAATTGATCCCTGACCTGCGTGCTCTGACGTGCACTGACATGCATGAACTGAGAATCAAAAAAGCCCCGGTTCACGGAACCGGGGCTTTTCGATTTTGACGAAATATCCTGACTACATTCCGAACCAGCCAGCGACAATCAGATGTGCCGACTTGATAAACGGCGCGAATACGAGGCTGAGGATCGCCATCAGTTTCATCAGGATGTTGAGTGACGGGCCAGACGTATCCTTGAACGGGTCGCCCACCGTGTCACCCACGACAGCCGCCTTGTGAGCCTCGCTGCCTTTGCCGCCGTGAACGCCGCTCTCGATGTACTTTTTGGCGTTGTCCCAACCGCCACCTGAGTTGGATGACGAAAGGGCCATCACCACACCGGTGACGAGCGAACCAGCCAGAAGTCCCGCCAGGGCTTCGATACCGAACGCGACACCGACAAACAGAGGCGACGCCAGCACGAGGACGGCCGGTGCGATCATCTGGCGCAGAGCGCCCTTGGTCGAGATCGCCACGCAGGTCTTGTAGTCCGGGCGGACCTTGCCTTCGAGAAGTCCCGGGATCGTCCGGAACTGACGACGCACTTCCTCGATCATCGAGAACGCCGCCTTACCGACCGCCAGCATCGTCTGCGCTGTAAACAGGAACGGCAGTACACCGCCAACGAGTACACCCGCGAAGACTTTCGGAGACAGCAGATTCAGGGTCTCAACACCGGACCGCGTCAGGAACGCCGCGAACAGGGCGAGCGCCGTCAGCACGGCGGAACCGATCGCGAAGCCCTTGCCAATCGCTGCCGTCGTATTTCCGGCGGCGTCCAGGGTGTCTGTACGCTTGCGGATTTCAGGGCCGAGCTCTGCCATCTCTGCGATGCCGCCGGCATTGTCGCTGACCGGGCCGTAGGCGTCGATGGTCAGGCCGATGGCAATGGTGGAGATCATGCCGATGGCGGCCAGCGCGATGCCGTACATGCCAGCGAGGTGCCACGACAGGTAAGTGGTACCGGCAAGAGCCAGGACGGGGACGACTGCCGATTCATAACCGAGGCTGAGTCCGTAGATGATGTTGGTTGCGGCGCCTGTCTTGGAGGCGTCGGCCACGCCGCGCACGGGGGCGTATGAATGCGAGGTGTAGTACTCCGTGATGTAACCGATGAGCAGGCCAGACCAAAGGCCAGCCAGGACTGACCACAGGACACCACTGCGGGTGACCGTCTGGGTGCCGAGCGTGAAGCTGTCGACCATCGCGTTTTCCGTCACGAACCACACCGCGACGGTCATGAGGATCGTCGAGAGCAGAAGCTGGCGCTTAAGCACCGGTTCTGCCGACGTGGCGTCCGGGGCCATGCGGGCGAACAAAGCCGTGATCAAGCACACTGGAATGCCGACCGCCGTCAAGAGGATCGGGTAGAGGCGGGCTGTCTCATTTTCTGCGATGGCCGCTGCCGTAGCGCCGATAACCAGCGCCGCGCAGGTGGCTTCCGCGCATGAACCAAAAAGGTCGGCGCCCATGCCGGCGATGTCGCCCACGTTGTCACCGACATTGTCGGCGATCACGGCGGGGTTGCGGGGATCGTCTTCCGGAATTCCTTGCTCGACTTTTCCGACGAGATCCGCCCCCACGTCAGCCGCCTTGGTATAGATGCCTCCGCCAACGCGTCCGAAAAGGGCGACGGTCGAGCCGCCAAGGCCGAATCCCGCGACCATCTCCATGGTCAGGTGCACGTTGTGCAGCAGGTTGGTGTAGACGAGGGTCAGGGTTAGAAGGCTGAAGACAGCGAGACCGACAAGGCCGAAGCCCATCACGGCGCCGGATTGGAATGCCACGCGGAACGCGTCACTGATGCTCTTGCGGGCCATGACCGTCGTGCGGACATTGCCCATCGTCGCGATCTTCATCCCGAGGAACGCGCACAGGCTCGAGACCGCAGCGCCAATGAGGAAGGCGGCGGCGCTGTAAAGCCCTTCGTTGATGTCCGGGGTTTCAGGATTGTCGAGCGCGAAAAAGATGACGGCCGCGAAGGCTGCCGCGAAAATGGCGACGTAACGATACTCTTGCGCAAGGAAGGCCATTGCCCCTTCAGCGATCGCGTCGGAGATTTCCTTGAAACGGGACACTTCCTGGCTGGTGCCGCCTGACTCGAGAGAGACGGCGCGAACCCGCACGGCATATACAACCGCTGCGAGCATCGCCAAAACGGCGCAGGCATAGATCACGACGACAGCATTCACGGATCGGAACTCCTTGGACATGATGGACAGTTTGACTGCGATTTCGCGAGCCTAGTTTATGCCTTTGGAGGTCCGCCCCGGCAAGGGCAAAAAAAACCACGGTCCGTCGCGGACCGCGGTTCTGGAAACTGCAAACAAGGCAGATAACTGCCCGCCGCGATTACTTTTTCTTGCGGCGAACGGCTTTCTTCTTGGTTGCCTTCTTCTTGGTCTTCTTGGCAACCTTCTTCTTGCCAGCCTTCTTCTTGGTTGCCTTCTTGGCAACCTTCTTCTTGCCAGCCTTCTTCTTGGTTGCCTTCTTGGCAGCCTTCTTCTTGTGCTTCTTCTTCGGCTTGGCGGGAGTAGCAGCGTGTTCTACGTGAGCGTGAACTTCATGAGTACCCAACATGGACCTTCCTCCTTGAAATGATCCTTTGAAAATTCCCGTAAGAATTTCTTACCTATGAAAAAATAATATCACAGCGATCTTGAAATCAATACTTAATCGCGATTCGTGAATGCAATCTCTTCACCTTTAATCTCGGCTCAAGATTTTCTTGTGTTCGTCAAAGCCGCCAGTGCCTGGCGCGCCCTCGGGTTCAGCAACGTTTGTTGTGCGTTGACATTCGCGGTTGTTGGCCGGACTTCAATGGACCTGCCGGATCCTTGCGCGTGAAGCTCGCGCGCCAGATCCAGATCGCAAGTCAGGATCAAGAGCAGCGCGCCCGAATTATGTTCCCGGACGAAACGGACGAACTCCTGCCGTTCCTCTCGCGTTGAGGGCGCGATGCGCCAGTTGTACACGTGCACCGGCTTGCCATGGGCCAGTTCACCAGCCGTCTCATCGAGGGCGGGGTTCTCAAATTGCCTGCGCGCGCCTGCGCAAGCCTCGTCAAAGTCCGCGAAGAGCAGGTTCACTGTTTGCAGGCGCCGTGCCGCCGCCATCGCCTCTGCCCAGCGAGGGTCTGTCGTACTGACCGCCGGAAGTCCCAGATCTTTCAGCGCGGCTTGCCAGGCGGTATTGAGTTTGACGGCGCGTTCATCCAGCTCCGCCAGTTTCTGCGCGATGGACTTGCTGCGCTCACGCGTTTGCGTCAGGCGCGCGGCCACTTTTTGTTTTTCGTCGCGATAACGGATGATGGAACGCGCCTCGCCCAGGATGATCCCCGGGTGGGAAAGGTCAGCCGCTTTCTGGCTGTTGGTCAGCTGGCGCCACTCGATGATCAGTCGCTCAAGTGCCTCGAAACGGGCGAGGCGGTCGCGCATCTTCTCGCGCAGCTCGTCTTTCTCCTCCTCAAGCTTCACAAGTTCAATCCGGTTCAATAGCAAATCGACGAGTTGCTCGACGCGGAATTCGGCGCCTTCGGCCCCCAGACCCATCACATGGACCATTTCCAGCCACGCCGCGCGGGCGGCCGCGCAATCTTCCTCGAGTCGAGACATCGAGGCGGAAATTCCGTCGCGCTGGGAGTCAACGTCGGAACGGATCGCGGCGACATGGTTTTGCATCACTTCCAGACGCTTGGTGGTTGACTCAAGCGCGGCCTGTGATGCTTCCAGCATCTCGACTAATGCCCGCGGAGGGAATTCGGGCGCGCGCGCCGGTGGGAGCGGCGGCGCGGCCTGCGTACCCCCGTGGATCGAGTCCTTGAGCTTCTCAAACCAGGTCTGTGGCTGCTGGCCGCGCGAGACCTGGGCATGGACCGACATCGATGGATGCATGATAGACGAGGGTGCAGGCGACATCTTGAGCCGGAGCATCTGGATGCTGGCCTCAAGTTCTCCCGACAGCTCGTCATCGCGCCGGATGGACTGTTCCACTGAATGTATGTGCTCGGCGACCAGCGGGTCGAGTTCCTCGCGCGCCGATTCCAGCAACGTGGTCCACTGGTCCCGCAGTGTCTGTGTCGCCTGGTACTTCGCGAGGCATCCCAGTGCCTTGCGCCATTCGCGATTGAGCAGCGCGTGTTGCAGGTTCGGTGATTTTTGCAGGCCAAAACTTGAAAGTCGTAAATTCAGCTCGTGGTCCAGCGCGCGCAAGCGATCCTGTGTGGCGCTGATCCCCTCGGCGGGGTCCAGCAAGGGCACTGCCAGCGCCTTGATCTTGTCGATCAGTTCGATCTCGGGAACCAGCTGGTCCAGGCGGCGCTGGTCATCTCGCGAGAAGGATCCCGGCGTTTCCAGAGTGCGCAACTGCTGCTGTATTGTCGCGGCCTCACGGGTGAGAGGCTCGATCTCGTCGACGAGGCGCTTCATGACTGCCGGGTTTTCCTCCGCGCGGTCCATGATCGTCGCGCCGAGGATCGAGGCGATTTTTGAGCCAGCCTCTTTCAGTGATCCCTCGACGAAGTCCCGGAAATCAGGCTGCGTCTGGCCGCTCTTGCTGCCCTTTTTGGGTTTGACGCCGTCAGCCTGCCCGCCACCTTCGGCGTTCGGATTCCACGGTGCCAATGTGGGCCGTCCCTCCGGTCCTTTGCGGACGTCCATGATTGCCGCGATCTGGTCACCCTCGGTTGCCCCGCCTTGGTGGTTGCCGCTGAACGCGAGGTCGAGGTCAAGTAACGCGGACAGGAGCGAGCTGCGAATCTGGTCCCGGCTCAGGTTTTCCCCGTTGCGCGATACGGTGAATCCGGTGGTCCCCCGCGTGATCACCCAGGTGTCTCCTGCACTGTCCGCGATCTGGACCGCTGCGTCCGAAATCAGGTTCGAGTGCGTCCCGTTGAGCACCAGCGCCAGCGCAGCGTTCGCCTTCCCGCGCGCGGCATCGTCCGCGGTGACGAAGCACACCGCGTGGCGCATGCCGGCGGTACCCCCGGTGAAACGAAACACTTCTGGTTCCTGGCGTCCATGCGTGCGGTACTTGATCGCAGTAATGATCACGATAGGTCTCCGGCAGCCTGATTGTGACTTTCATAAATAATTTGGCGTACAATCATATTAACATGATTAAAGCCGGAACAGACCTGCTGGAGTGCCTCGCGTGCCTGCGTTTCGTGCCGCCAGAATGGGCGCGCAGGGCTGGATTGTCCGTCATGTCCGCGGCCGCCAGATTCCCGGACGCGGTGACGTCCCGGGTTTCCTTGCAAGAACACGCATTGGCGGTGGAGATCCCGGGTTTCGGCAAACTGCCGCATCCAATCGGGCTTGGTGCCGGATTTGAACGCGATGGCGCCCGGTTGCGGGCACTCGGACCCATGGGACTTTCTTTTGCCGAAGTTGGCTCCGTCATGCTCGCGCCCCCGGGGCGCTCCCTGTCCCTCGCAGGTGACGCGCCCGGCCGTGGAATCGTCCTCGGTGCCCGGGCGCGACAGGGGGGCGCCATGGCGTCCGGGGCTGGAATCAGCTGGCCATCGGCGGCCGGCAACCTGGATCAGGTTGTCGCTCGTTTGTCCGGTCCGGTCGCGATAAACATTGAAGTCCCGCTGTGGCTGGGTCCTGTGCGGTCCGTCGCGGCTGTCATGTCGGCCTTGCTCCGTCTCGCGCAAGGGCGCAAGCCTGTCGTGGTTCTCTCCTGGGGAGCCTCCGTGACAGATCACCGGAGCGTGGTGGCCGTTCTCGAGGCTCTGGCTTCCGAGGCGGCCTTGCTGCAAGGTCTGCCGGTGTGGGTGAAACTCGCTCCGGGGCCGGAGAGGGCCTTGTTCCAGAACATGGTCGAAACCGTCGCGGACTTGGGATATCAGGGGATCGTCGGGGGGTCGGCGCGGCAAGTGTCCTGGCCGGAGCCGGCTCTCGTTTCAGGGGCGCAGGCGTTGTCGGTGACCAACCAGTTGCTCGAGTGGGCATGGGCGGTCCACAAAGGCGATTTGCCGATGATCGGATCCGGGGGCGTCACGACCGGTGAAGAAGCTTTCCAGAAAGTCCTGCGCGGGGCTTCCGGGGTCGAGGTCATGACGGCCTTGTGGTTGCGCGGCCCCTTGGCCGCCAGGGCCATCCGGTCGGAACTTCTGGCGGAAGTCAGGAGGTTTGGCGCGAATTCCCTGACCGAGTGTGTGGGCGCGTTTTACCGCTCTTGATTGTTTCGTGATTTGTCTGACAATTTCTTCGTACATGTTTCAGCGCGCGAATCATCAGGAACCAAGACTGTGTCCATCCAACTTCCGGTCGTCAGGCGAATCCGTGAGAATGTCCACGGCACGATAGACATTTCGGACCTTGAGGACCGGGTCCTGTCCCATCCCTACGTCCAGAGATTGCGACGCATCAAGCAGCTCGCGTTTCTTCAGTACGTGTTTCCGGGCGCGTCCCATTCCCGTTTTGAGCACTCCCTTGGCGTGATGCACCTGGCCGGTGTCGCCTGGGAAAAGTTGCGCGCGAACCAGAAACGTCTGGCGTCCAGCGCTTTGCAGTTCGACGACTACCACGAACGGGAGTTGCGCGGAGGCGGCGGAGCCCGTGGCGGTACCCATGGCTTGCTTTCGCCGACTTTCCCGATGGCCAACGATTTTTTCGAGTCGGCATACACCCTTCAGGCCTTGCGCCTTGCCGCCCTGTTACACGACCTGGGGCATCCGCCATTCTCTCACTCAGGCGAGGCATTCCTGGCGACCTGGAAGACGGTCCGGGACTCTGCGAAGCCGCGTCCAAAGTGGCTGGACCGTTGGTTGGACAAGAAAGTCGATGATCTGGTGACGGCCGGCAAGGACCCTTCAGGGCAAAAAGTCCGGCATGAGGTTTTCACCCTGCTGCTGCTCGATCGCCTGTTCCGGGATGTGTATTCCCAGAATCCTGATGTGATGTGGATTGAGCCTCAGGACATCGCATCCATCATGACGCCAGAGATTCCTCCCGTGGACGGGTCTCCGCTATGGCGATTCGGTGCTTACCGTTTCTGCAATGAACTCATTTCGGGCGAGTTCGATGTGGACCGCATGGACTATCTGTTGCGCGATTCGCGGGAATGCGGGGTCGTTTACGGGATTTTTGACGAGAGCCGGATCCTGAACTCCCTGGCAATGTACTTCGACCCCCGGGAACAGTCGGTCCACCTGGCCATTCAATTTTCCGGAATGGCTGCTTTCGAAGACTATCTGCGCGCCCGCCACTCGATGTACCTCCAGCTGTATTTCCACAAGACCGCGGTGGCCGCCGAGGCCATGATCAAGCACCTTTCCCGCGCGATTCCGGGTTGGACTTTGCCCGCGGAGCCGGAGCAATACGCGCGAATTGACGAGCATAACATTTACGGTGCCCTGCATGACGCGGCGAAAGCCGCACTTTCACACGATCCGGAGGCGCTTGCGGGATTCACGGGGACGCTGGATGACCTGCTGCTCAATCGACGGTTCTGGAAAAGGGTGTTTGAGATCAGCGGTCAAGTGGATCAGGCGGCCGCGGACAAGATGACAGGGCGGGCCGAGTCGATCATCAGCGCAGCCGGTTGTCCGGTAGAACGGATATCCAGTGCCAACTCGCTGACGCGATTCCGCCCTCGCGGATCCAAGGACGAGCCCTCGCGTTACAAGTTGCGGTTGATCAAGAAGGACGATTTCCAGGTCCCGCGCGTGTATCCGATCGAGGACTTTTTCACGCTGAATACGAGTGATGCCAGCGCGGTTCGCGCGCAGATTACCAGGTTGTATGTTCCCGCGGGCAACTCCAAAGACGGCGCTCCCTGGCCCGAACTGGTTCGCGCTCGTTTACGTGAATCACTCTCGTGAAGATAGGATCCTTCGGCTCTGCCTCAGGATGACAGGCGACAAAAAACCCACCCGAGGTTTTGCGGTGAAGGGGGGGAACCCTCAGGTGGGCCGCATCCCGGGGCGGCTCGCGCCGCGCCCGAAAATTCAATGGTCGAAACGGTTACTTGGCTTTTGCCTTGAGTTCGCTACCCGGGCGGAAAACCGGAACCGTGCGGGCGGGGATCTTGATCGATTCGCCCGTCTGCGGGTTGCGGCCTGTGCGGGCCTTGCGCTTGGAGACGGTGAAGGTGCCAAAGCCGATCAGCTTCACGCCATCGTTCTTCTTGATGTTCTTCTCAACGGTGCTGACGAATGCGTTCAGCCATGCTTCGCAGGAGCTCTTGGTCTGGTTGGTTTCGTTTGCCATCGATTCGATCAATTCAGCGCGATTCATCTACTACCTCTCGAAAATGGTTCTACAAACAAAAACGCCACGCTTTGCCGACCTTGGCATTCGCGTGTTGACTCACAAAAGGCTCAGAGCAGCTCCATGTCCGTGATCGGCTGGCTGTTGAAATTGTCCGAGTACTGGAAATCCGAGGTTGGGACGACATCGTTTTTCATTCCTGTACTCTTGAACGTCGCCCGGTAGACCTCGCACTCAATGTAGTCGAAGACTTTCGGGAACGGAAAATGCGCGCAAGCGTGATCGCCCGCATTCTTCATCTTCAGGCCACAGCGATCCTGAAATTCGATCGTGTTGCCGTCAGCGGCGACCTTTCCGTGGCGCACATGATGCGGGCAGCGCTTGCAAAGCATGGAAGCATCCTCTCCTTGGATACGTTCGACTGGCTGTGCCGATAGCGATCTTTTTTCTTGCTTGGGTTGAAGTGTACCAAGTGTTTGGCGTTGTGCAAGCCCCAAAAAGGCGGGTACCTCGTCAATTGACCCCGTGGGCGTCCTTTTGCTAGTTTGAGGGTCGCTTGAAAACAGGAGGCGCGCATGGCCTGGTTGAATCGTGAGAAGGCTCCGCTGGCGAAAAGCCTGAAGAAGGATCCGCCAAGTGGATTGTGGGAGAAATGCTCCGAGTGCGGTGAGATTGTCTTCCGCAAGGACTTTCTTGCGAACCTCAACGTTTGTCCGAAGTGTAATCATCACTTCGCGATGCCGGCAGAGGACCGGATTCGCTCGTTCCTGGACGCGGACTCGTTTGAGGAAGCCGACGCGGAACTTTGCAGCACCGACCCCTTGGAGTTCAAAGACTCCAAATCGTATCGCCAGCGCCTGCGTGACATGCACGGCAGGACCGGCCGTTATGACGCAATCATCACGGGTCGCGGCCTTCTGTGCGGAAAACCGGTGCACCTCGGTGTTTTTGACTTCGAGTTCATGGGGGGCAGCATGGGCTCCGTGGTCGGTGAAAAACTGGCGCGGTTGTTCCTGCGCGCGGCGGAAATGCGTGAGCCGGCGGTAGTCGTCACGTCATCCGGCGGCGCGAGGATGCAGGAAGGTATCGTGAGCCTCATGCAGATGGCCAAGACCTGTGCCGCCCTCGCGAAAATCCGCGACGCTGGCGTGCCTTTCATTTCGATACTGACGCATCCGACGACGGGCGGGGTTGCCGCCAGCTTTGCCATGCTGGGAGACATCAATATCGCGGAGCCCAAGGCCCTTATCGGGTTCGCCGGGCCCCGGGTCATCCAGCAGACAATCCGCGCGAATCTCCCGGAAGGTTTCCAGCGCTCTGAGTTCCTGCTCGAGCACGGCATGGTCGACATGATTTGTCACCGTGACTCCCTGCGTGTCACGGTTGCCCAGTTGCTGAACATCCTCCTCCCCTCGACCAGTCACAAGCACTGAGTCATCCCAACAAGGTCGCGCGCACTGTGACCATCCGTTTCGAAGAACTCTTCGCCAAGCGCCTGTCCCGGATCAAGCCGGGGCTGGCGCGCGTGCAGGAGGCCAACGAGCAACTGGGATGGATCTCGGTTCGTACTCCCTCGATCATGATCGCGGGAACCAACGGCAAGGGCACCACATCGGCTTTTCTTTGGCGATTGCTGTCATTGGCCGGCCTGCGTTGCGGCTTGTTCACTTCACCTCATTTATTGTCCTTTGCCGAGCGTATCCAGATGTCCGGTCACCCCGTGACCGAGAGCGATCTTGAGCGCGCGATTCCTGGTCTCGTCTCCCGCGTTGACGCGGGACTCTGGGCGGAATTGTCCTTTTTCGAGGCATCATTGCTTCTAGGATTTCGTGTCTGGGAGGGGCGTGGATCTCAGGTGAATGTCCTGGAAGCTGGACTCGGTGGCCGCCTGGACGCTACCAACATCGCCAATCCGGACCTGTGTGTCATCACCAGCATCGGCATTGATCACTCGGATTACCTTGGCGGTACCGTCGATAAGATCGCGTTTGAGAAGGCAAGCATCATTCGCCCCGGCAAGCCCGCCGTCGCAGGGTTTGAAGTGCGCAATCCCGGGGATGCTGATGCCATGCGGGTCATCGAGGCCGTCGCCGCGTCCAGATCAGCCCCTTTTTTACGCCTCGGTCGGGACTTTGGCATCGCGAATACGCCAACCGGCGTCAATTTCTGGTTCGATCCCGGCCGGCGCTTGTCAGGCCAGCCGTTTCGTCTGGAAGCTCCCTTGCCGTCATTTTTTGATGGCGCGCCTCCTTATTTGATCGAGAATTTTTGCGCGGCCGCCGCGGCGACGATTTGTTGGCTCCGGGGCAAGGCTGGCAATGCGGGGCAGCCTTTCGACGGACCCCGGAAGATCACCGCGCTGTTTGAGGCCTTTTCAGCTCCCGGAGGCCCATGGTCGCCAGTGTTGTGCGGCAGGTTTCATCCGGTGCGTGTTCCGGATGGTGCGCGCGATCGCGAATTTTTATTTGACGTTTGTCACAACCCTCATGGCGCGCGCCGTTTTGTCGAGGCTCTCGATCGCGCCTTCGGCGAGGGCGCGACGTTGCCGGGAATCGTCTCGATCCTCAATGACAAGGATATTGGCGGGATCCTTGACGTTTTGTCGGGAAAGCTTCAACCCGTTGTGCTATTTAGAATCTCAAACGATCGGGGTCTTAAACCGGATTCCATCCCTGTGCCATATCGTGACCTGCCGTTGGCGGGCGATTTCACGGAGGCCACGCGGATAATGGCTGCGATGCCGGAATCAGCAAGCGAGCCAATGCCATGGGTGGTTTGCGGCTCGGTGATGGCGGTGGGAGAAGCTCTTGGGGTTGTCACTGGCACAGATACAGGAACCACGTGGCGGCAATCACAAACGCCGCGCGGACCGCGCGAAGCAGCCTTGGCCGCGGCGCTCGAACTCTGCCATCGTGTTCGCGACCGTGATCCTTCTTCCATTCGTCTTGCTGGCCCTGATGGTCCTGACCCCGCCGCCGGCGCGCGCCCAGTCTGACGGCGATTCGATCTCGAGGCTCACGGGTCCCTTCGAAAATGTCCCGGAACTGTTTTTTGACGCCCGCAGCTCCAGTTTCACGCGCGACGGCAAACAACAGATTTTCGAGGGGGACGTCATCGCCCTTGGCTCCGGTAACGTTATTTCCGCCGACCGGATCTTGTTCGACCAGGCCGCGGGAACGATTGAGGCCGACGGCCATATTGTGATCATCAGCAATCGTCAGGTGTTCACCGGCGAGCGCCTTCGTTTTTTTGTCAGCTCCGGGGACTTCAGGCTCGAATCTGCAGTGATGATGGTCAACGACCCGGATCAGGCTGGCCAGATATCGCGTTCAATCCTTGGGTTCTCACAGGCCGAGATTGATTTTGAGATGGCGCGCCAGAGTCGCCTGCGGTTCATCCGTGACGCGCGCGCGAGGTTACGCGAGTCATCGCGTGTGGCGGCGGCGGCGGGCGAGCCATTGTCGGAAGATCTCGTCGACCGGTACGCGCTTTTGCTGGAACAGGAGGATCTTGTCCGCGCCCAGGAAAATCCCGCATTGGCCCGGCTGGGCAATGACCGGCGGTTGGTCTACCAGCGCAGGCGCCTGTACTGGGAAAAGAATCGCGAGGATCTGTTCCGCAAGTTCGGTGGTTCGGGCGCTTCCGCGGCCTATTTCCGGATGGGAGGACAGACGATCGAGAGAAAGGGCGGCAACGACTTCACTCTGCAGGACGCACTGTTCACGTCTTGCCGTTGCGATCCGGGCGAGGACCCCGCATGGGCCATTCGCGCGCAGCGCAGCGAGGCGCAAGTCGGCGGTTACGCGGACTTCAAGAACGCAGTCATCGAGATCGGTGGCGTCCCGGTATTTTACCTGCCGTACTTTCGTGTTCCCGTGAAGGATTCACGGCAATCTGGTTTCTTGCTGCCTGTCTTCAGTCACGACCCGGTGTCCGGTACCGTCTTCTCGCAACCCGTGTACTTTGATTTCGGTCCGTCGGCCGACATGACTGTCGCGACGGAGTTCTTCGAGCAAAGGGGCACGAGGCTCTCCCTGGAGGCCCGGCAACAGAGTCGTGTCAGCGAGGGCTGGTTATTGAATCTGGAAGGGATGCGCGACCAGATGTGGCTGCAAGACATTCGCCGGCGCCAGATGCTGTCTGGCGTATTTACCAGAGGGCTGGCCGGTGCCCGCCGTCAGTCCGGGGTGAGTTTGTTCGGAATGTCCAACGGATCTTCCGTGGAACCTGTCGCGGATCAAAACACCCTGGTGGAACGATTGTCGTCGCCTGATTACTGGAATGCTGTCAACGAGGACTGCCTTGCTGTCGATCCGGCGCGCCAGGCGGCATGCGACGCGGACCTTCGCCGCCAGTTGGCGGCACCTTCGAACCTTTGGCGCGGAAGTGCCAACTGGCAGGGCCTGAAATTTCTGAGCCCACGATTGTCTGTCATGACATCAGGATCCATCCAGACAGACCACAGGTACGACTACGATCTGTATCTGCCCGACGACTTTCAGGCGGCTGTGTTGCGTGGGCGTGTTTACCCGGCGTTTCATCACTCAGGGTTCATGGCGCACTATGACGCCCGTGATTTTTATGCGGGCGCGGGTAGTCTGTTCGCGGACAACATCCGTTCCTCGGGGCATTTTGACGGCGAACAGATTCCGCTGGCCCTGTCGGCGCAGACCCGTTTGTTCCGCCTCACGCCTGACGAGGAGACCCGTTTCCCCGTATATGGGAACTTGCGATATCGACATCTTGAGATCCGTGATTATGGTACCCATGATAGTTTCGCTGGATCGTCGATCGAGTCTCTCGGGGATGGACGCTGGCAAAGTATCGACTTGCGCTTGCTGGCTCCGATCAGCAGTCGTTCCGCGGTTAAAGTCGACCAGTTCGTGGACGCAGAGACACGCCTCATTTCAGCCGGCGCTTATCAGGATCACCCCACCAGCGAATCGAGTTGGCGACTCGGCGTCCGGTTCCAGTTGCCCCTGGACGGTCTCGCGGATGTCACAAGCGCATTGCCAGCGACTGATTCGTCGCTTTCGGATTCACGCAGGTTTCTTCAGCATTTGATGAACTGGTCGGTCACGTTCGCGGCCCGCCCCGTTGTTGTCAGGGACGGGCCTTACGGCAGCGATGCGCTACCCAATGGTGGAATTCCGACCTATTTCCAGTCAGATCGCTCGGAGCCTCGTACCGATTCGACGGACATGGATCTTCCGGAGGAGGATCAGTTCCGCGCTTATCAGACGGTCGGTCTTTCTACCTCTCACCGGTGGCGTCTGTTCACTCGTGGCTGGCGAATGGTCCCCGCGGACTTGATTGATGTAGACCGTACCGTGCGGCCGGACGGCTCTTCACAGCCGACGGCGCGCTCGGGTAAGTCCCTGCAGGACCTTGCCCGTCGGGAGCTTTTGTTCGCGCTCGACCGTCCGCTGAAGGGACATGACGACATGTTCGGGGCCGATGGCTCAAAACGATTCTTCAATCGTTACACGCTCGAGGACAACGCATACAGCGAATTGCTGACCATCAACTCGGGGATCACTTACGACTTCAGAAAAGCGCGCGAGCGGGCGCGTTTTGGGGAGCTGAGCCGGGAGTCCAGACCGTGGAGCGAACCATTTCTCGATCTTGGCACCCAGGTTGGCGACTGGGGTCTGTCTTCAAGTTCAAGCTACAATATCTATGACAGAATATCGACCCGGGTTAAGGTCAACGTCAATCCCCCGTCTGTGTTACGGACATCGACCTCATTCGCCTATTCACAGGACAAGGAGGTCGACATTGCCGCCGATGGAGTTGCCTCGTACCGCCTGGTCTCCACAAGGACCGCCAATATCGCCACAACGATTGTGCCGTGGTTCAACATATTTGCCTCGCTGGCGCGCAGGACCAAGGACAACGCTGCGGTGGTCGAGTCTTACGAGACGCGCCTTGGCGCCTCGTTTGAGGCACCATCGGCCTGCTGGGGTGTGCGACTCTTGCGCACCAAGGAATTCGATGTTCCCGAAGAAAACGCGGTGTACCTGCTGCAACTGGCTGTGACGTTCATGGGTCAGAGTCGCGCCCTGCCGAACATGGCTGGCGCAGTGATGTCGCGCATTTGAGGCGGACGGTGCGGCGACCTTTGCTTCTGGTTCCGGTTACGATGCCTTGATCAACAAGTCGCTGACAACCCGTTCGGATATGGATTTCGCCATGCGCGCGAAGTCAGACCGGAAGGCCTCGTTTTCTCGCAGGTAGTTGTTGCGGGGGGACGTGGACGGACGAACCGAGAGGAAGCTCTCCGTCTGGACGTAGGAGCGTTCAAAGAGAAGTTTGCGATTTGAGAGGTGCCATAACTGGACATCCACCTCGATCATGACAGCTGTTGATGGCATGAGCTCAGCCGCTTCTGTCAGGGTCCTGAATTCCCTGTAATCCGGCAATGATTCCTGGGTTGGCGATATGGCCGCGGGGTCCTTGGTCAAGATCTGCGGCTTCACCACGGTCCCTGTTGGCGAGAACCTCGCGTTCTTGATTTTCACCCGCAGCAGCGCGTCCGCCTTGGATGGCTTTGCCAGCATCAAGTGGCCTTCCGCCGCGATGGCCCTTTGCAGCTCCTCCCACAGGAGTTCGTGAGGAAGGATTTCCCGGCTGGCGTCATAGACGGCTTCGACCGCCACGGTCCGGATGCCCTCGGGGGCTGCGACGTGCAGGTTGGTAAACCGATAAACACAGCCGGAAAGTCCAATGGCAACGATGAGCGAGGCCATCGAGCAAAATTTTCTGGCACTTGAAATCACTTCACCGCCATCGAGGGGGATCCACCTGTGAACGTTAATCCGGAGCATTCCAGCTGAGGTACAATGGAATCAAGTCCTAAAACCGCGAGGCGATGAAAAGCATGCAGGAAACATCTGTCTTTGACTTGATCCACGACCGTGACGGCCTGGTCTGGCAGGTGATCGTGTCCAAACGGCTGGCGCCCGCCCGCAAACGAGCCGACAAGATTGTGTGGCACGTCGAGATGCATGCCCAATCAACCGTCAAGGGAGCCCATCTGGTCAGTACCGGAACGTTGGACCATAACAAAGATGCCCGCCTGCTCATGCTGCTCGGACCAGAGTCCGTGACGCTGCGTGCCGGGACGATCAGTTTTGAGGCAGCTGACGAAAAGCAGATTCCGGGAAGTGCCGTTGAGGGCGTCCTCGGTTTGAAAAATACCCTGTTATCAAAGGGGGTTACGGACTTGAAGCGACGCTCGGTCGCGCAGGTAGTCGATCGCCTGTGCGCGTTCGGGTGAATTTGGCTTCTGAAAACGATTGACCCCCCTCCCGCTCCTTGCATATCCATGGAAGTCTGACCTGACATCCGTGTCGTCTGTGCCACTTTCTGGAATGGGAGTGTTTTTACCGCATGTTCGAGCTGATTCCCGAGAAAATTGACGGAGCGGTGATCCTCAACCTCAGCAAATCCTGTCAGCACAATTCGTCTGATTGTTCTGCATGCCAGGACCTCGCTGTGGGATTGCACAACTGGCTTGTTGCCCATGAATTCCGTTACCTTGTCCTCGACTTGCAGGACGAGAAGGAAGTGTGCCCCGGGTTCATCGAGGAGGTTCTTCAACTTTGGAAGCGCATGCGCATCCCGTTCCTGTTCTCAGGGGTGATGCTCAAGCCGCGGAAGATTCTTGAGAGCTACAATTACCATTCGCGTTACCCGATTTTCCTGACTCCGGAAGAAGCCGTGCGCAACCTTGTCCAGTCGCGGGTTGAACTCGGGGCAAAGACGGATGGCATTGATTTCGGAGTTCCGATCCCGATGAGCCGCTTGCGGCAAGCAGGTCGTACTGAAGGGGATGGCGAAGGCGAATCTGTCGCGGAAGACGACGTGGAAGTTGATGACGACTCAGGCGACGCTGAGGACGAGTAATTATTTCCGCTGGGCGCTTGACGCGCGAATGCGCTCGAGATCGCGATTGATGACCGTCAAGTTTTCCCGGACCGTTCCGACTTGGTCGGCATCCGGATATTTCAAAAGGGCTTCCTCAAGGATAGTTTTCGCCTTTTCCAGGTAAGAACTCTTGGTCCCCGAGTCGTTCGCCTGATTGGCAGCTGAAAACGCGTGCGCGGCTTTCCGGCGCATTTCCCTTACCGCGGAATTCGCGAATTCCATGGCTTTTTCCTCGGACAATTTACGCAGCGGGCTGTCCTTTTGAACCCTCCTCACGGTCTCGATTGCTTTATCGAATTCGCCCTGGTTAGCCAGTTTGACGGCTTCGTTGATGACAAGGTCGCTTGAGTGCAGGTCGCTGACACCTGCGTTTCCTTCGAGAATTTTGCTGACTTCGGGAGTACCTGGTTCAGGACTTGCGGACGGGGACGCTACCGGCTGGTTCAACGCGGAAGTGGACACGGCTGCCGTCGCGGTGTCACTACCGTAACGCTCTGACAATGTCCGCCACTCGCCGGTTTGTTTTGCGATTGCGGCGCGAAGGCGCTTGTTGAAAGCCTCCGAATTTCCGCCCTTGTCCGCGGCCAACCCGATCATGCGCACGACTGCCGCGCTCTGCAGGAATGGATTCACCTCAAGCGCGCCGGGCAGGTCAACTCCGCGGGCCAATGCGGCGCCCTCGAGACCTTTTCCGGTGGGCTCTGACGGCTTTTCCGTGTCGCGCGATGTCGTTTGCGCAGCATTAATGTCCGACTCGCTGAAGGTGTTTCCGGCGTTATTGACTGGATTGAATGATTTCACAATTCCGAGCACCAAAGCGGCTTCATGAATGGAACCTGCCTGGGGTTGGTTGGGCATGCGATTGAGCAAGGCTTCATCGGACTCGGTGAGGCTGGCGACGGAGAGCGCATGGCGCGCGGCGAAGTCCGCGATCTGGGAATCAGGAACAGGCGCGAGAACCAGCGGGGCCTGACCAGCTGCCGGGCGACTTGTTTCATATCCGGGCGCGGCAGGGGCTTGCGTCGCTGGCAATGACGATGCCGGAGATGACGATCCAGGACGATCGATTGTGGTTACGCATGCCGCGACTGGGAGCGCGACGAAAAAGATGGCCAGCGATTTTTTCCGCATTCAAAATTCTCCCGTCAGGGAAACCAGCGAGCGACGGTCTTCGCTCCGCTTGGTCTTGGCTGAAGTGTCCTGCCCGTATGAAACATAGGCAAGCGTCATGTAACCAATCCTGCCTTCGATCCCGTATGTGAAAAAGCCCTGGTTGGTGCCGAGTCTCAGGGAATACGGTGCTGGCACTAGTGGCGATCCACTGAAGATCTCGACCCCTGCGTGCAAGAGTTTGCCAGCCTCGATTCCGGGGAGTCCGTAATAATGACTGCCGCTCACGTATGCGTAATGGTGGATATCGACGGAGAATCTGGTGGTGATATCACGACCGAATCGCGGCGAAATCGCGACGCCCGCGCGAATGTCCGTAGGGTCCATGGTTGACATCGCGTCCGGGCTGCCAAAATCTCCGGTAAATTTTGTGCCGCATATGGTCTGGCGTTTCTCGGTAAACGGGTTCAGGTAGCCGTCCTTGCACCCGAGAGGCAGGTTCAGAATCGAGACCCCGAATGTCGGAAACCAATAGTCCGCCATGGTGAAGAGAGCGCCGGCGTCAATCGCCACCGCGGTGGCCTTGTTCGCCAGCGCCGTGAATTGATGTTGCAGGGCCGAACGGTTCGCCAGGTCGTTGGACGGAATCGTGTTCTCCAGCGAGTACCGGTAAATCGGGCGAATTTGCAGGGCAGAGCTGAACCGGTTTGACCTGTTTGTTTGTCCGAGCGTGATGACTCCGCCAATGTCCGAGATCGCGGTAACCTGCGCGTCAGACGGGGCGGCGCTGTCAATGTACGCGCTGGTGACGGAATTCATGTACATGCCGAACGCGGACGGCGATGATGGGGCGAGGCTGACGAGGGTCACGGGGAACATGGCGGCTCGCACCCAGAAAGGCTTCTCGCCAAGGCCTTCGGAGTTGGCAACCAGGTCCTCGACGGAGCTGTTTCCCGCCCCCGAGATCGTGCCGTAAAAAGCCCGGCTGTTGGAATTCGCGCCCAGCACCAGATTCGGGATCTTGGTTCGTGTTCCCGTCCTGGACCGCGCCTTGCGGACCCGCGCGACTCCTGCCGGGTTGGTCCAAATTGCATCGTCGTCATTGGCAGACGCGACACCGGCACCGCCAGAACCCGTGGGTCCGGGTGCCAGATAGTGTTCAGGGATTTCCTGGGCGAGCGCTTGCGAGGCGGTGCAAAGGATTGCCGCAATGATGCCATGTCGCGCTGTCAGCATTCGCGATAGACCCCTGGGGTACCCGTTCGAGGGATAACTTCCCAGAAATCATATCATTCCTGACCGGGACCCGCAGCATTTCCGAGGGCGGTACCCAGGGTCCGGTTGAGAATCTCGAGGTCCTCTTTCTCCTGGAGCAACTGCGCCATGGTCCGGTCCTTGTGCTCAAGGGCTTCGCGGAGTGCGGCCAGTTGGACGTCCTTGGACTTGATGACTTCGTCTTTCATCTGGACGACCGCGTCGGTCATGGCAGACAGCTTGGTCAAGGTGTCCTGGGTGAGGCGCAGGATTTCCCGGTTTTCCTCTTTGGCAAGGCTCAGGTGATCCAACAGCAACGCCAGCTCCGTCGATTGCGGAAGTCCGGAATTCTCCAACGAGACAATGGCGTTCGGAGTTCCCGGGAATCCCGCCGAAGTCGCGCCTTGCAGGGCCTCAGAGGGGGTTGTGGTCGCGCCGAATTCAAGGGGCGGCAGGTCTCCCTCGGACGGTTGCCGGACAGTCGTTGGCGCCGGATTGGCGATGGCTGCCGCGCCGATCGACTCGTAGACCAGGACTTTGCCACGAGACGTCCTGCCGACGAGTTGCCCCCGGCGGAGAAGATTCCATACCTCGTCCTGGGAGAGGTATTGGCGTCGGGCGTATTCCTCGATAGTCAGGCCGTCCATTAGAGAGTTTGGAGATACTGAGCTTTCAGGCACCGAGCTTTCAGACGCATGGTTCTCGGGGGAGAAGTTTTCGAGTGACGAGACTTCCGGGCAAGAAACCTCGGGACCTGGCTCGGGCAGGGCGTTGTTCTTCTTTCCGAATAGCGATCCGAACACTTTTGAGGACCTCTGAAAGATGGCGATTTGGGAAATACTTGTAACAGGTTGGATACCGCATCCTGCGACGATTCCGCAACTTTCTTCCTGAACTTATTTGGCAAGGGGCCGATAAACCTGGGCGGAGGAACGTCGCCGTGCCCGACCAGCAAAAGCCAGCCAAATCCGTTTGGACCCGTTATATCGCGAACTTGCGTCGTTCCACCGTGCCTTTGCTGATCGGTACGGCGTTGACCATGGGGACTGTATGGACCCAGTTCAACCTTGTGACCGACCATCGTTCCGTCCTGACAGACATCCTGCGTACGGCCGAGTCAAAATTGCTCGACATCCGTTTCCGCCTGCGTGGGCCACGCAAGCCCGATTCCAAGGTCGGTATCCTCGCGGTAGACGAGAAATCCGTCCGTTCGATCGGCCGGTGGCCATTTCCGCGCAGTGTCTATGAGAAGGTGTTCGCCAACCTCAAGGCCGCCGGGGTGTCGTGGATCGGTATGGACATAACCTGGAGCGAACCAGAGCGTACCTTGCTCGAGGACATCCTGCCGCGGGGGACGGCCCTGACGCGGATCGACGCGGCCGGGTTGCGCAGGCTGTCGGCAGCACTCGGCGAAGCCAGCCCCGGAGACCAGGGCCTTGCGCGCGGTGTGAAGGCTTTCGGCAACGTAGTCCTCGGGTATTTTTACTATCCGACCCTTGAAGAGGCGCCTCCCGCCGCGGACAGACCCTTCGCCGGCCTTGAGTTGATGGAGTCCTCTGCAATTCAGAACGTGATCCTTCCAGACGGGATGGAACTCAAGGACTTTCCGTTCATCCAGGCCTACGGGGTCGCGCCCAACATTCCGATGATCAACACGGCGTCGAGGCACCACGGATTTTTCAATAACGAACCCGATGAGGACGCCGTCATCCGCTGGATCACTCTCGTCCGCAACATCAAGGGCCAATTGATGCCCAGCCTCGCGCTGAAAACCGTTGCCAACGCGATGGGGCGCGAGCCAGTCGTGTTTTTCGACAATCACGGAGTCCAGGACATCGTCCTCATGAACCCGAATGACGACAAGGATCTTGTCCAGATTCCAGTCGACCCGATCGGCATGGGGCGCGCCATGATCAACCACCTGGGCGGTCGTCAGACATTGCCCCATTTCAGCTTCCTCGACGCGCTCAACGACTCGTTCTCACCGGACGAGCGCGAAAAATTGAAGGGCGCGGTCCTCCTGGCGGGGCCTACGGCGACAGGCATAAACGATATCCGCGCCAACTCGTTTGATGCCGCGATCGATGGTGTCGAGAATCACGCGGCGTTCATGGACAACGTGATCACCGGCAAATTCATGCGTCGTCCTGCCTCGATCTACAAGATGGAATTCCTCGGGATCCTCGCGCTTGGTTTGTTGACCACGGGCTTCGTCAGTTTCCTGTCGGCTTCCAGCTCGGCCCTCGCGACGGTGCTGCTGCTGGCCGCGTTTGTGGTCCTGGACAAGTTCATGTGGTTCGGAAAGGGGTTGTGGGTCGTCGCGGCGGCGCCTCTTTTCACGGTCATTGGCGTCTATATCCTGGTGACGACTTATCGCTACCTGACCGAGGAACGCGAAAAGAAGAAAGTGAAGGGTGCTTTCTCGCTCTATCTGAGCTCGGACGTCATCAACCAGGTCCTTGAGGACCCGTCGTCCCTGAAACTCGGCGGCGAGAAAAAAGAGCTGACGGTCTTTTTCAGTGACGTCCGCGACTTCACGACCATATCGGAGTCCATGACTCCCGAGAAGTTGTGCGAGTTGATGAATCTCTACTTCACTCCGATGACGAAGATCGTCCTGGATTCCAAGGGTGTTCTCGACAAGTTCATCGGTGACGCCATCATGGCGTTCTGGGGGGCTCCCATCGAGTTGCCGAACACGGCCGATGTGGCGTGCGAGGCCTCGATCAAGATGCTCTATGAACTTGATCGACTGCGCGTCGACTTTCCAAAGATGGGCTTGCCTGTGGTCGACATCGGAATCGGCCTCAACACCGGCCCCATGTCAGTCGGCAACATGGGATCCGACGAGCGATTCACTTACACGGTCATGGGTGACAACGTGAACCTCGGTTCGCGCCTTGAGGGTCTCACCAAGGAATACGGCGTGAAGATCCTGCTCAGTGACCGGACCTTCGCGAAGATCTCGCGCAAGGACTTCCACCTGCGGGACCTGGACACGATCAGGGTGAAGGGAAAACTGGAGCCGGTGCGTGTCTATGAACTGATGCGGCCTGATGCACTGGGCGCCGGCAGGGAATCCTTGCTGAAAGAGTTCACAGGGCACTTCAACGAAGGCCGGACGCACTACTTGAAACGTGAATGGGCCAACGCGCAAAAGTTCTTCATGCAATGCCTGACCATCCGCCCCGAGGACAAGGCAACCGGCATTTACATGGAACGGATCGTCGAGCTCAAGGACATGAAACTCGATGACACCTGGGACGGCGTCAAGACATTCAAGCACAAATAGGAAACGCCGATTCGCCGGATCAGCGCGGGCGCGCGACGATCACGGTCCGCCCGAGATCCGCGATCCAGTTGAGGCAATCATCGACGCGTCGTTTCGCGACCTCGTCGAGTCCGGAAAAGGGCTCGTCAAGAAGCAACACATCCGCGTCCTGCGCGAATACGCGTGCCAGATTCACGCGACGCCTTTGGCCGGTGCTGAGGCTGTCGACGGACAGTGCGGAAAGTTCGGCAATTCCGAGCGATCGCAAGCAATCGATGGCCGCTGTGATGTCACTTGCCGCGGGACTCCCGCGATGGAATCGCCATCGCCCGGCCAGGACAACGTCGATCACGGATACGGGAAGGGGAAAATCATCGTGGGGCGGCAACCAGGCCAACAACGCAGCCGGATCATCGGTTGCGATGCCGGCCCCTTGCACGTCGATGGTTCCCGACCCAGGCGAATCAAGTCCCGCAAGGCATGACAAAAGAGAACTTTTTCCCGCGCCGTTTGGCGCCTCAATGTAGTGGATTTTTGCCGGATGGAAATCCGTAGAGAATCCGGTGGCCAGCAAATCGCCCCGGCCTGTCATCCGCAATTGACGTACTGAGATTCCGGCGCATGGCCTCCGTCGCATGAACGCGAGCCCGAAATCAGTCATGAATCGCTCCGGATTTCTCGCGCAGTTGATCGCGGTAGATGCACCACAGGAAAAACGGTCCGCCGATCACGCCTGTGATGACGCCGGTCTCAAGCTCGCGCGGGGCGGCGGCGGTTCGCGCGATCAAGTCTGAGATCATGACCAGCATGGCGCCCAGCGCGAAACTGCGTACGCACAGGTGCCTTGTTTTAATGGGCAGCAGGTTTCTCCCGGTCATGGCCCTGCCAAGATGCGGCGCGACCAGGCCGGTGAAGGGCAACAATCCGCCTCCTGTTATCGCCGCCGCCGTGAGCAAGGCCACGGAAGCGACGGCAACGCGGGTCATGCGCGTCACATCGAGGCCGACAGTCCTGGCGACGCGTGATCCGAGCAGCATGGTGTCCAAGGCCGGTCCAGCCCGCCACATGATAACCAGGCCCGCCAGTGCCATTGGCAGCGCGCGTCCCAGGTCACCCCAGCCGCGCCCGGCCAGACTGCCCATCAGCCACTGGAGGATCTGGCCAGAGCGCCCCGGATCTGACAGCGCGAGGGACAACAGCAAGCTGCCGATCGAACCCGCGGCGGTCGTCAGCGCGAGGCCGCCCAGGATGACACTCGATTTCCGGCTGAAAACCAGGATGAATAACAGAGCCGCGGTCGCGCCGCCCAACGCCCCGGCCGGCGCGAAATGGGGCTGCGCCCCGGCGACCAGCAGCGCGGTGACCGCGAGGCTACCCCCGGCTTCGACGCCAAGAATTGACGGCGACGCCAGGGGATTACGGAAGAGGTTTTGTGTGAGCGCCCCCGCGACGCCAAGAAGTCCGCCTGACACGAGGGCCAGCGTCGTTCGCGGCAACCGGAAGTTCGTGATCACGTCGCGGTTGAACTCGAGCAGTTCGCCGGAGACGCCGCTCATGAGGCAAAGAGTGAAGGTGGCGCCAGCCAACAAGGCGAGAATCCATGTCGTCGCCGCGTCGCGGCGGGGCAGCTCAGGCGTCATGTTCCGCCTCCTGTCAGAAATGCCGCGCGCATGGAGGGAATCACGGAAAGTACCTCTGGTGACAGGGCCAGCAAATCCGCGGGACGCGGGGCGACGTAGCGCCGGTTTTTGACGGCTGGCGTATCCCGCCATCCAGGGGTCACCTCAAGGGAACCCACGAGGTCCTCTTTTGTCCTGGTGTCTGTCAGAAGGACGATGACCTCAGGCGCCATGCCGGCGACGGCCTCGGCGGTGATTCTTGGCCAGCCCGTCATGCCCGCTGCCGTGGCGGCGTTGATGCCTCCAGACAGGGCGACCAGGTCGTCGAACGTCGTGCCGGCGGCCATGACCGTGCCCGACCCGTCGAAACTCAGGACCCGAGGACGTTTTGCCTCATCTGGATCGCGGCCCTGGGCGATGAGGATGTTGGTCGCCTGTTCGGCTGCCCGGATGTCCGCGATGAAATGGTCCGCGATCACGCGTGCCGGCCCGGGCAATCCGATGGCGTCGCCCAGCATCAAGGTGTTGCGATGGATGTCCGCGAGGGACGAGAAGTTCTCAAGCCAGCAAGTCCGGGTCGCCATGCGGCCAAGCGCTGAAGTGATGGCAGGACGATTGAAATTCGCGAAGACCACCAGATCGGGCTTCAGCGCAGCGATGGATTCCAGGTTGTCGCCGATCCGGGCGCGCGTGGCGTCAAGGGTCCCTGCCAGGTGGCTGTAGGCCGGGTTATCCGCCAGGGTGGAGACGGCGACCAGGCGGTCCGGCTGGCCTGCCTCCTTGAGGATCCTGGCGAGGAGTTCGTCGCTGGCCAGAGAGGTGGAGGCGATTCGGACGGGAGGTACATTTTCAGCCGTGGGACACCCAGTTTGCTTATTTATTCTTTGATTATAATAGGTTACGCAAAAAACCGCGATGGTTAGAGCGAGACTGGTCGTCAGGATCAGTTTGTTATTTTTAATAATTTTATTAAAATAACTATTCATTTATAATAATAATGATGATATTTTTATGTTGTTGTTGTAGGAGGCTGCCCATGCGCAAGCCAGCTGATGTTGTTGTTGCCCTGATCCTCGCGCTCACTCTTTCTATTACACTGGCGCGCCGCCTGGCGCAGCCGGCAATCACCGATCAGGCTGTCGCTGTTGAGGGCGCCGTCGAGACCTCTGGTGGCGCGACCGCGTCACCCGCCGAAGCTCCACGTGTCGCCCCGGCACCCATCCGGCCGTCTATTCAGCCTTCCATCGCGCAGGCGGCTCCCGTTGCGGCGACGGAAACTTCATCCCGAGCGCAATATGCGTCATCCCGAGCGAAGCGAGGGATCCTCTCTCCCCCCGCGCCAACCCTCGCCGCGCAGCGGCAAGACACACGTTACGAGGCCATGCTGGCCAGTCCCGATCAAGTGTATTCGCGCGCGCGGGACTACGGCGCGCATGGCATCGGAACTCCCAAATGGATCGAGTCATTGAGTGGCGCCAAGGCACGCGTTCCCGTGCGAGATTTCTCTGGTGAGGCAGCCCGGAATGGCCAGTCTCACATCGAGCCTTTGGCGGTTTCCATCGATTCCCGGGTAGATCTTGCCCACTAAACCACCCGGATTGCCCTCATTCGCTACCGTTTTTGCGAGAAAGCCGGCAATTGTTGCCGGCTTGTTCACACCGCCAAATTGCCCGTGCTATAACTGTCTTAGATAAGCGACACACGTTTTTTTTCCTCAAGGACGAGGTAAAGCATGGGTCTCAGAATTCAGACCAATACGATGGCCTTGACCGCTCAACGGCACTTGAAGGACACGCGGGCTCTGCTCGACCGTTCTCTCGAGCGCTTGTCCAGTGGTTACCGGATCAACCGCTCCGGCGACGACGCGGCCGGCCTTGCGATCTCCGAGAAGTTGCGCGCCAAGACGCGCGGCCTCGTGCAGGCGCAGCGTAACGCGTCCGACGGTGTTTCGCTCATTCAGGTCGCTGAAGGCGGCTTGAACGAAATCCAGAACATCCTGGTTCGCTTGCGCGAACTTGGCGTGCAGTCAGCGAGTGACACGATCGGTGTCCGCGAACGCGGTTACCTGAACGAGGAATACCGCTCCCTCAAAGAGGAAATTGACCGGATCGCGAACTCGACCGAGTTCAACGGCTCTTACCTCCTTGACGGTACTGGCGGCTCACTGGACTTCCAGGTCAACACCGGTGGTGACAACCTCCTCGGCGTTGACCGCATCTCCTTCGACGCGTTCAAGTTGGACGTCAACGTGGACAAGCTCGGCCTCGAGGAACTTTCAGTCGGCACGAAGTTCGACGCGCAGCGCAGCTTGTCCCAGATCGATACCGCCATCGAGAAAGTCTCATCGGTTCGCGGCCAGCTCGGCGCTCTCGAGAATCGCCTCGAGTCGACGATCAAGAACACCAGCATCTCCATCGAGAACCTGTCTGCAGCCCGCTCGCGGATCAAGGATGTAGATATCGCCGAGGAAACCTCGGAAATGACGAAGCGTAACATTCTCATGCAGGCAGGCACGTCGATGTTGGCGCAGGCCAACAGTGTGCCGAAGATGGCGCTGTCGCTGTTGCAGAACGGGTAAGAGAGGATTCTTCGACCCGCCTCCGGCGGGTCTCAGAATGACGAATCGCCTCCGGCGGGTTGAGTTATCCCGTCATTCTGAGGCCGAAGGCCGAAGAATCCTGACTTCAAATCGAATCGAGACCCCAGATGAACCCCTCGTGAAGCATGCGCTCCACGAGGGGTTTTGTTTCGGGGTTCAGTGGCTTCACCCACGCCATGGCGTGTTGCTCGATCCGTTTGCTGGCGCGATGCAGGGCCGCGATGCGCGCGCTCTTGATCGCTGGCGGGACCAGGATCATGATTTCCTCGAGTTCCCCGTGTTCCGCGACGACTCCCGCCGCCCCCATGAGCAGGTTCATGTCGGTGGTGCCCCATTCGTGGATGACACCCTGCATGTCCATGCCCTTGCCGACGACAAAGAAGAAGTCCACCGGACGCAGACCCGGGGCGGTCGTGCCGGTGGATTCCCCGTGTCCGACAAAAAGGGCGAGTTCCGGGATCTTCAACAGTTCGACAAATTCCTCGACGGAACGTTCCACCTGGAAGAACGGGCTGTTGAAGCCCGTCGATCTCAGTTGCATCATTCGCTGGATCATCTCCACGGGGAGTTGTCCGGTGCGGTAGCCATCGGGCACCCAGAGCATTGGACGGCCGCAACGTCGCAACTCTTTCGCCGAGAGCATGATGCGAAACTCACTGCCACCGGGCTCAAACCCCATTTTTGCGTAGAATGTCGTGAGATCGCTCCACAGGAGGATCGCGTCCGCTCCTTTTGCCCTGGCCTCGCGCTCAATCTCTCCGAGCAACGTGCGCATCCAGCCTTTGCCCTGCTCGTTCTTGTCGGTCGCCACGTTTCCCACCAGGGCCAGCTTTATCACGGGCATACTGGCGCGAGATTCCCCGGCAGCCATTTTACGCATCCACAGGTTGGCGTGGGCCAGAAATCCGCCGTCTTCCGGGCGGACGCCCTTGCGGGTGACACAGATACTGTGTTCGGGCATGGCAGGGCCCAGCACCAGCGGATATTCCGCCGCGATAGGGTAGTTTTCCGGTTTGCCCGGGCGGAGACTTTCGACCAGGAGGCGGTCGCGCGCGGCAAGTTGCTTGCTGCCTGATGGCTTGATGAATTCGTAATCGGCTATAATTGAAGTCAAGACGCGTTTCCGTTTTGGGAAATTCAAAGGTCTAACTGTTTAAATATAGCACAATTTCGTGCCAGGGAGTTGAGCCATGGGTGTGCGCATGCCGGGACTTGCGAGCGGCATCGATCCCAAGATGATCGAGCAGCTCATTCAAGTCGAGAAACTGCCCGTCGAATCAGCCAAGAAAAGAAAAGACGCGATACTCGATGAAAAGAAAGAGTACGACAAGCTCAATACGGCTTTGACGGAACTCGACGGCACCTTGAACAAACTGAAGACGCGTGGCGATTTCAATCGCCTGAAGGTCGAGTCGTCGAATCCCGACATCATTGACGGATTGGCGGTATCCACCGCCCTGCCCGGATCGTATGAATTCGAGGTTCGCGGACTCGCCAGGTCCGAGAAGGAACTGGCATACGGTTTCCCCGACAAGGACAAGACGCCGGTGGGTTTCGGTTTCATGCAAATCGAGCGTGAAGGCCAGGATCCACTTGAAATCACGGTCGAGCCAGAAGCGACCCTCAAGGATGTCGCGCAGCAGATCAATGACCTTGGCGCGGGATTGCGCGCGATGGTGGTCAACACGAAATACAATCCGGACTCTTACCGCCTGCTCGTCCTCAGCGAGAAATCGGGCGCTGAATCACGGATCAACATCGATCCGGACACCACGTTCCTCGAATTCAAGGAACAGGTGACTGGTAGCGGCCTCGACGTGTTGTTTGAAGATGTGCCAGTGACGAACGACAAGAATTCACTGGAGGAACTTGTTGATGGAGTGACGTTCAACGTCAAGCGTTCAGAGCCCGGAACACGCGTCCAGGTCAATATCAATTACGATGTGGACACGACGATCGAGAGCATCAAGGCCTTTGTGGATAAATACAACGGCATCGCGCAATTCGTTCATGGACAGTTCCAGATCGACCCCGAGACGCAGAAAAGCGGAAAACTCTCCGGGGACAGTTCCCTCCGGCAGGTCATGCGGACTCTGCAATCACAGATTTTGAACACGGCAAATTCAGGCAGCAAATATCAGAATCTCGCTGACATAGGGATCACGACCAACCCGAAGACCGGCGAGCTCCAGATGGACGACGCTAAAGTCAAGACGGCATTGACCGAAGACTATGAAGGCGTCGCTGGATTGTTCACGCAGACCGCAGGCAGCGCCGGGATCGCGACCAAGATTGCCGAGAGCATCAAGGGATTCCGGGACCCGTCCAGCGGATCAGTGAAAGGACGACAGCGGACGTTCGAGACCCTGATCAAGAATCAAGACCAGGAGATCGAACGACGCCAGAGGATCATGGAGCAGAAGGAACAGGGTATCAGGCGAAAGTTTTCGGCCCTCGAAACCCAGATGGCGGGTCTGCAGTCGCAAGGAAGTTTTCTAGCGGCAAGATTCGGCGGTGGTGGTGGAGGCGGTGGCGGTGCCCCGGGTGGGGGTGGCGCAGGAGGCTAAAGGCGGTTTATGACGAATAATCCCTACAAGCAGTATCAAAAGACGCAGGTCATCACGGCCAGCCGTGAAAAAGTTCTCCTGATGCTCTATGAAGGGGCGATTCGTTTCACGAAGCAAGGCCATGCCGCTATGCTCGAGCAGAAGATCGCCGAGAAGGGTCGCTGCATCAGCAAGGCAACCGCGATCCTCAGCGAATTGATGGCAACCCTGGATTTCAAAGTAGGCGGCCAGTTGGCCGTTGACCTCGAGAACCTCTACGTGTTCATGATCGACAAGCTTATCGAAGGCAATATCCATAACAAGCCCGAGTGCCTGGAGGCCGTTGAGAAACTTCTGGTGACCCTCCACACGGCGTGGAAGGACGTCATCGAGAATCCGCGTGCCGATGGCATACCGTCCCCTAAGTTGCAGCCGGAAGAATTCAAGTTGTACATGGAGCAACAGTCGACGGAAGACGGCGAAAAATCCGGTAAAAAAGACCAGGCAGGAACTGCCCAGGGACGTCCGGAACTCAAGATTCGCGCCTGAACTTCAGCATTTCCGCAACAATTTGACTCACGCCTTCCATGCGCCCGCTGACGTGTTAAGTTAGCTTTTGGGCGCATCATCTCTTTCCGGAGGCGTGCACATGGGCTTGACGCAAACACTTCATACCGGTGTCTCGGGGCTTTCCAGCCAGTCTGACGGCATGGGAGTCGTCGCGAACAACATCGCCAACGCGAACGCCAAGGGATTCAAGCGTGACCGGGCGGAGTTCGAGGACATGATCCTCAACGATACCTCGGCAGGCTCGAAGCATGAGAAGGTCGGTCGTGGCGCACGCATCAAGGATATCCGTACGATCCACAGCCAGGGCAACCTGACCACCACCGACAACCTGACCGACCTTGCCATTCAAGGCGGCGGGATGTTCATCCTCAATAACCCGGATGCATCGAAGGACAGTTCGGAAGGCCGGATGTACTCCCGTTCCGGGTCGTTCATCTTCGACCGCGAAGGTTATCTTGCTGACCTGAGCGGCGCGCGCGTCCAGGGTTACGAGGCGCTACCCAACGGGCAGATCTCGAGCCGCATCGGTGATTTCCGCATCAACACCAATTCGATCCCGCCCCACGCCACGGAAAGCATGCGCCTTGACATGAATCTTGACGCCCGCGCCAAAGTCCTTGAGGGCGATTTTGACGTGAAGCAACCGGACTCGACCTCGAATTTTGGCACCAGCGTTGCCGTATTCGACAGTTTCGGCCGCACGCACCAGCTGCAACTCTTCTTCAAGCGCATGACGGACGGCGAGGAATCATCCTGGAAGTGGTATGCCGTTGCCGACGGCAAGGAGATCGTCAACCCGGATGGCGATCTGCATGTCGTCGCGAATGGCGAGCTCAAGTTCAACGCCAAGGGTGAATTGGCCGAACAAACGACGGAGAAGTCCGAGGCGAATTTCGCGGGCGGCGCAGCCGCGGGCCAGGTGATCAACTTCGATTTCGGCAAGAAGGTGGCCGACGAAGTGAAGCAAGCCGTTGGCGGGACGACTTGCCTTGCCGCCAAGAGCGGCACCAACTACCACACCCAGGACGGTTACGAGTCGGGAATGATCAAGGCCCTGCGCGTTGATCCCACGGGTGTTGTGCGCGGGATCTACACCAACGGCCTCAATCGTAACCTCGGTGCCGTCGCGCTTGCGACATTCGAAAATGTTGACGGCCTGCGCAAGGGTGGCCGCAACATGTTCTTCCAGACGATGGAGTCAGGCCCGGCGAAGGTCGGCATGGCGCAGACCAGCAACCGCGGATCGATCTGGTCCTCAACGCTCGAGGAATCGAACGTGGACATCGCCCAGGAATTCGTGAACATGATCCTGACGCAGCGGGCTTTCCAGGCGAACTCACGCTCGATCACGACGACCGACACGATGATCGAGGAAGTCCTGAACTTGAAGCGCTGATGAATGAGACGAGGCCTAAGTCATTCCCGCGAGCGCTGATTCAATGATTGAGCGCACGCGGGCGGCATAGGCCTCGTACGTTTCGCCGTCCTGCAGTCTTGTGCGGGGCAGAACCTTGATCCTTACCGTGGCGGCGTACGGCAGCTTGCCGTTCTTCCGCCAGACTTTTCCGGTGCCACGGAGGGCGACAGGCAATACGTCCACACCGCATTCGGCCGAGAGTTTGAATGCCCCGACCTTGAATGGGCGCATTTGCCCGGGGATCTCTGACCTGGTTCCCTCGGGAAAGAAGAACATGCTGACGCCGTCGCGCAACCTTTCCGCGCTGGCTTGCAGCGCGGCTTCGTGACTAGCCTTGTCGCCACGTTTCACCGGGATATGCCCGCAGACGCGCATCGCGGGTCCGAGAAGCGGAATCTTCAAGACACTTTCTTTGCTGAGCCACCGGAACTGCGTATGCAGGAAATACATGACGAGGATGTCGACCATGCTTTCATGGTTCGCGACCATCACGACGGGATCCCCCTCTGCCGGGATGTTTTCGCGACCTTCGACTTCGACTTTCCATCCCGGCACCAGCGAGAAGATGGAGCGCCCCCAGATCGCCGACATGTTGTGCCCTCGGCGGCTGACGCCATTCTTTTTCGCCGACGGGAACCAACCTGAGATGATGATCAGTGACGACCAGAAAAACGTCAGGACCAGGATGGCGGGGTAGAAGATGATCCCGGCGATGATCCGTTTAAGCATGGCGAGTCAGTCGCTCCCAGACGTGACGCGCCACCGCCTTGGCGACGTCTTCCTTGGATGTCGCCTCAAACGGGCGTTCGACCGGATGCCCAGCGGTCTGGGTCTCGAATATCCAGGCCCTGTGGCGCTCAGCGCTGACGTCTGACAGGTTGTTCACGACCAGCATCGTGAGCCCGTGTTTCGTGATGTATTCGCGCGCGATCCCGACGGCCTTTTGCTCGTCAACACCGGTTTCCAGCTTGAACGCGACTTTCGCCGGTCCTCGCAAGTTCAGGTCATCGAGGATCTTCGGCGTTGCAACGAGCTCAACGCTCAGTTTGCCGGCGGCAGACGGGGTCTTTCCGGGTGACTTTCGTGCCGGCGCGAAATCCAGCACAGCTGCCGCGTGGACGAGAGCGTCCGGTTTCTGTTCGATCAACTTGCGCGCCTCTCGCGCGAGATCCTCGTTGGTCGCGACGCGCGTCAGTGAGTGGTGGCAACGAGGCAGGAATTCCGCGGCGCCGGCCAGGACGTCGACGTCCAGCCCGAGGCGATGAAGTTCTTCCGTGACCAGGGACCCGAGGCGCCCGGTTGAGTAGTTGCCGATGTAACGGACGTCATCCAGCCAGGCTCGCGTGCCGCCCAGAGTCAACAGGACCCGGGTGGCAGATTGTTTGTTTTTGAAGATGGCGTGGTTGTATGCGTGCGCGCAGTGATCCGCGAGAACCGCGGGTTCCGGGAACTTGTGTTTGCCTTCCTCGAGGCGTGATCCAAGGATCACCACGTTGGGCGCGGACGCGCGGAGTTTCTCCAGGTTGGCCTGGACTTGGGGCGCGTGCGCGAGGCTGTCGTGCATGCTCGGCAGGATGATGACAGGGCGTTTCCAGCCAAGGTACGAGGTGACCAAAGCCGCCGCGGGCGAGTCGGTTATACCGTTGGCGATCTTCGCGATGAAACTTGCCGACGCGGGAGCGACGACGCAGGCGTGGCCCTCGGCGAGATGCGAGGCGTCGGCCTCGAACCCCGTCCGGCAATCGCGCGCCGCGGCCCAGCCAAGGGCCAGAGGGGTGACAAACTGGCTCCCGCCCTGGGTAAGCCACGGGGTAATGTCAGCGCCGAGCCGGCGCAACGCGCGGACGAAACGGATGGACTCAACGGCGCCGATGGAACCACTCACCACAACGTCGATATGGACACCGGCGAGTGCTTCGGAGACCAGCTTCACAGCCAGATCCGAGTCGCTCGATATACCATGGCGGCCCGTCAGGTTGTGGCCGGAAGCAGACCCTTTTGGAGCCTGGGGGTGTTTCATTTATTTTGCGGAGGACTTTTTCTGGGCGCGCTCGTTCGCGTTCGGCTTGTTCAGCGGCAGGTCGGCTGCCGTGGTGCCGTTCTTGCGAAGGCCGTTCTTGCGCTTGAGGCCCGCTTTGGTGACCTTGCGTTCGCGGATCCTGACCAGTTTCGTTGTCTTCGATGTCATGGCTTGCTAAGCTCCAGAAAAATATCACAAATGCCCGAGCTGGCAGGAAATATTAGAAATGCCAAGGCAAGGCAAGCGCAATTAAACGAAGGTCAATTGACAGGGAGTCACGACATGCAGGCTATTCGCAACTGGTCCGTTTCCTTGGGTGTCATCGGAGTTTGTACCGGGATGATGGCCGGCATTTCCCTCGGGGCTCCGGTCCCGAAAGACCCCGATCTTCAGGAATACCGTGACTCGGTGTCCTCCAAGTACGACCCGGATGTGGTCAGTCATGAGGGCGATTCCGGGATGACCCTTTCGTTCGGCCTCGGCATGGGTCAGGCACGACCCACCCAGTCCGGCAGCACCCCGGGAATCGCCTTCCAGGCCGGAATCGAGCCGGGATACAGCAGTCAAATCGGGCGCTTTTCCCGCATGGAAGCCTCGGCGGAATTCTTCTTCGGCCGGGCCGGTTATTCTCTTTCCCCGGACAGCGGGGAAGAGAAGGTCTCCCTGCCTCTGAAGTTCGGCATGCTGGCCAAGTTTGGCCTCGGCAGCGCGGCGGGCGATCGCGCGTACTCCACCTGGCGTTTCGGTATCGGCCCGGTTTTCGCCAGCTACTCGGGTGAGCAGAACAATGGCGACACCGTCGAATCCTCCGGGACCCTCGTGGGGCTGGCCGCGATGGTTGGTTACAACTGGACTTTCGAGTTCAGCAAGCACTTCGGGTTCAACGTCGGCGGCGAACTCCGCCACATCGAGTTCGATGTCAGCCCGGCTGAGAAGATGGAAGCAGGCACCCGCACCACGGTCAAAGTCAGCCGCGTCGCCAGCATCAACATTCCCCAGATTGTCATCGGGCCGCGGATCAAGTTCTAGGGGATTCATCGATGCGGAAATTCCTGATATCGCTTGTTTTTGTAGTGTCCAGTCCTTTGGCCGTGGCGGCCATCACGACATCATGCAAGAGCCGGCGGTCGTCCGCCGATCCAAAATTAATTGGCGGAGTCGATGCGGCCCAAGACATCCATCCTTGGTCTGTCCGGCTTCATATCGTGCATCCGGATCGTTCCAATTCGATGTGCACGGGCACTTTTGTCAGTCCTTCTGCCATGTTGACCGCGAGTCACTGCGTACGCCCCGGCAGTGTCGTGTATGTCCCGCGTTACAAGGACGCGGCCAGCTCCGCGATCTACAAGCATCCACAGCACGGTGGCCAAGTAGATAAATACGACGTTGCGGTGGTGGTCTTCCCGGCGGATACCGCTGAAAAGTTCACAGGTCTTGCAACCCGGATGCCCAAGTTGAATGAGGTGGTTTCGTTCATTGGATATGGCTCGTGCACCGTGTGGGACGGAGCCGATGCCGGTTCACGGCGTTGCATGGGCAGCAACACGGTATCTCAGGTCAATTCCGAGGGGATGATCTTCACTCAACTGGGCGTCGGTCCTGGCGGTGTCGCTATTTCTCCGGGGGATTCCGGTGGCCCCATGTTCATCGAAACAAACCGGATTGCGGGGGTTGCCTCGGGCGGTGGGTTTGGCCGCAACAGCTCGCACACCAACCTGCTTATGCCTGCCAACCTTGAATTCCTTCGTGAGATCGCAAAGAAGGACGGAGTCGTCATTTGCGGCCTCGATGAGCAGCAATGTGAGGGTGCTGGCATCGGCGGTGCCGACGACCTCATGGCACGGACGAATTCCGGTACTTTGAACAAACCAAACGAAACGTCCGATTCTCCGGAAGGGCAATCGATCGAATCAAGTGGGGACACGCAGGCGCAGTCGCAAGGCCAGCAGGCCTACGATGAGTCTCGCCCTTTTTCTTACCGGGGGCGGACATACTACTGTCCTTCGGGAATGGTTCTGAGGATCGCGCGCAACAACCGGGTTTACTGCAGTCAGTGAATCGTTTCAGAGCTTCAGCTCTTCCAGGACGAAGTAGCACGGCAGGCGCTCGATCAGGTCTGCCGCTGCCGCGCCGCCTGTGACCGGACGAAAGCCAAATCGCAGGAAAAGTTGCCGCGCGTTGTGCATTTGGGGCGTCGTCTCCAGGTACAACCTGCGGTAACCGAGCTTGCGGGCTTCTTCGATGGCGCGTTTCAGAAGGCGCGAACCAACGCCGCGCCCGCGGTAGATTTCCTCCAGCACGAGGTCGCGAATTTCCCCGACGCCCTCTTCAGGCGGCAAGCCCTGAAGTGGGCCAACGCCGACTCCCCCGACACAAAGCCCTTCGCGGACTTGATCCTTTGCGACCAGGTAACGGGCGCCGTTGGTCGTGTAAACGGCGTGAAATGCATCCAGACGGCGGAAGGTCGATGCCAGGACCGATCCGGCCTCTTCATAGACCTGCAGGTTACGCCGGATGATGTCGCAGGCGGACCATTCCTCGCCGGGATGGATGGGCTCAATGACGATATCCTCACGGTTCATCGCAAGGAAACCGCTGACGCTTTCCTGGTGCGACGTAAAACCACTGCCTGGACCGTAAATCTCAGTCATTGACCTCATGAATTCCTGCAAATCTGTGCGTAACCTATGTGAATTCCGGGCCAAGGTCCAGCGAAGCCTTCCAACTGGCCTTGCAAGAGACGTCCAGGCCGCTAATCCAGAAGATGTTCGAAGCCCCGAGGCGCGATGACCGTTCCGTCACGCCATGTGAGCTGCGGATTCCCTGCGATGCACTCACCGATGTGGGTCACCCTGACCCCCGCAAGTGGCTGTTTGCCAAGGATTTCCCGGGCAACTTCGGGAGCCGCCGTGAACATCAGCTCGAAGTCCTCACCGTCAGTCATGGCGTGGGCCAGGCGCTGCGCGGCTGATCCATTCTGCGTGTCCGGCGATACCGGGATGCCTGCCGGATCTAGGCGGATGGCAACGTGGCTCTCATGCGCGACGTGCGAGGCATCGGTCGCCAGCCCGTCGCTGAGGTCGATCATCGAAGTCAATTCAAAGTGGGTGTTCAGGAACGCGGCTTCCTTGACGCGCGGCGTGAAAGTCAAATGCCGTTTCGACCCGAAGCTGCCTCCAAGATTCCCGGTCACGAGGACCCAGTCCCCCGCGCGCGCGCCAGATCGTTTGATGGTCGGGCGTCCCGGGAGCGGTTCGCCGAGGACCGTGACGGAAATCACCGCCGGCCCGGACCAGGAATTCGTATCGCCGCCAAGGATGCTGACATCGAATTCGTCAGCCAGTTTCATGATGCCTTCCATCATTTTCTGGCCGACGCTGAGGCCACCTTTCGCGGGCAGGGCGAGGCTGATCAGGGCGCAAACCGGGCGTGCCCCCATCGCGGCGATGTCGCTGAGGTTTACGGCGAGTGCCTTGCGGCCGGCGAGCGCAGGATCGATCTTGTCCAGCTCGAAGTGGACGCCATCCATCAGCATGTCGACCGCGGCAATGGTTTCGGGCTGGAGGGTCACGATACCCGCGTCGTCTCCCGGGCCGAGGATGACCGGGTCCACTTTCGGGCCAGACTTGTGGGCGGCATCCGTCCTGGTCCTGATCCAGTCAATGAATTGCCATTCAGACATGGTTCGTTACCTCATGAATGAATCCAGGGCCGATGGCAAGTCCAGCGGACCCTGATGTTGGGTTTTCCCTGCAAGAAACGCCGCAAGTCCAAGGATCGACTCTGGCGTCCCGCCGTCCAGCCTCATCTTACGTATGGACGTTGACAAGAACCTTTTGCCGAGTTTTCGGCCCGTCTCGTCGACCAGCAGGTCATGGTGGCAGAAAACTGGCGAGCCCGGAGCGCTCAGGAGTTCGCGCAGGGCCAGTTGTCGCCCCGTCGAGGGCAGCAAGTCCCGGCCCCGGATAACCAGGTTGACTCCCTGGTCCAGGTCATCGACGGCGCAGCTGAAATGATAGGTGAAACAGCCATGGCGGTCGCGCGCCAGCAAGTCGCCGGTCTGTCGGAACGGGTTCTGGGACTGAGGCCCCGCGATGAGGTCGTTGAACGTGATATCGCGGTCGGGCATCGGGATGCGCAGGCCGTGGGGGACGTCATCGGGGATCTTCCGCGACCGGCAGTGGCCTTGATGGAACAATTCTCCGTCATTGCCCGGGGTCATGGAGCTGCGCGGGCAGTCGCACCGGTAAACGAGCCCCCTGCGGGCGAGGCCGGCCAATCGGGCGCCATGGACGTCGGCCCGGTGGCTCTGGCGCAATGCCGGGTCGAATTCCCCGAGGCCTGTCCACGGCGACCGGTCCGGGATCAGGCCCAGCCATTCGAGGTCCTCGCGGATGGCTTCGTCGAACTCAGGACGCGCGCGCGTCCGGTCGTGATCCTCAATCCTTACGAGGACTTGTCCCCCAAGGGCACGGGTCAGGCCGAAAACGTACAAGCACGACACGACATGCCCCAGGTGCAGGTATCCGGTTGGTGCCGGGGCGAATCGGGATACGATCGGGACGTCTCCCAGAAGCGATCTTGTTTTTCTAATTAATTCATCATGTTGCATTTGTTACACGCTGGCGGTCGCGTTCGCTGCGGGGCGTGCCCCGTGGCGGCGGGTTGAGTGGCCCTGGTTTGACATCAAAAGTGAATTCGACTATCTACGGCCGCGTCAGGTTCATAACCTTGAAAACCTTGAGGCTCAACGTTTTCGTGTTTTTTCTCCGGTCCATCATCATCGCCTTTACGGCCTTCGTCAGCCTCTCAGGAACCAGCTTCGCAGCTGGCGGCAAATCAGGCAAGCCGGGGGAGACCCGTGCGATGAAGGTCGTGCCCGTCACGCCAGCGGAACGGAATCTGGTCGCCCTCCTGGATGCCGTCACGGCGCTCAGCCGGCGTGATGAGATCGCCTATGTCTGGGGTGGCCGGACGACGAGCAGCCCGGTTGTTTGTGCTGCCTGCCAGAGATGCGTCGAGCAGCGTCACGTTCCGCCCGAGCGCCGGGTCCAGCAGTGTCCCGCGTGCGCTCAGTGCGGGGTGGACTGTTCCGGTTTTGTGTCCCGGGTGATGCGCGCGGCGGGGCTCGGGTCGAAACGTATCACCAGCCGTTCCCTGATTCGAAGTTCCGTCCGTGGAGACGCGTTGTTCCGGCCGGTTGGACGGAGTCTGGACAAGGCCCGGCCAGGCGACCTGATCGTCCTTCCGGATCACGTGGTGATTTTCCTCAACCGTCACTTCAACAAAAAGCTGGATTATGTGCATGCGTCCCGCTTCATTCCGGGGCGTCCGGCAGGCGGGATCGAGGTCGTATCGGCGGGCGAATTGCCGCGCGGGCAAAAGCCCGTCGCGATCCTCCGGGCGCGGGACCTCGAAGGCGCCGGGGACTCGTTTGCGGTCCGGTACCGGATCGCGATGATGATTGAGCACGCCGCCCGCAAGAAGATCCAACGGCACGATCCGAGTCTGGATTTGCGACTCGCCCACGCGCACTGACAAAGCATCGCGAGCCAAGGCCTCCGCGTTCGTGTTACTATCCTTTCCATGACAAATTCTGGATTACGCATTGGGATCTTTGATTCTGGTGTCGGAGGCCTGACCATCTACCAGGCGGTGCGGTCGTCATTGCCTTCGGCTTCGTTTGCTTATTGCTCGGACAACGAGTTCCACCCATACGGAACAAAATCAGACGAGGCGGTGGCCAACCGGACACTGGATGTTTGCGAACGGTTTGTTGCCGCAGCCAAACTCGACCTGTTGGTTGTGGCATGCAACACGGCGAGCACCGTCGCTCTCGCGCTCCTGCGTTCCCGTTTATCCCTGCCAGTCGTCGGCGTTGTGCCGGCAATAAAGCCCGCGGCTGCGAAATCGGCGACGGGAGTCATCGGGTTGCTGGCAACTCCGGCGACCATCAGGCGCCAATACGTGGAGGAATTAATCCAGCAATTCGCGGGTCACTGCCACGTGGTTCGCGCGGGCAGCTCCAGGCTTGTGGAACTGGCCGAGGAAAAGGCGCGGGGAGGCGATGTCGCTGTCGCGGCGATTCACGTGGAAATCATGCCTCTTTTTGTCGAATACCCGCAGGTCGGGAAAAACCTGCGGCTCGATACGATTGTGCTCGGTTGCACCCATTTCCCGCTGCTGCTTGATGAATTGCGAGCCGCGGCCCCATGGCCGGTCCAGTGGATTGACTCAGGCAACGCCATCGCGTCGCGTGTCAGCCAACTGATCCATGAGTCGGGGTCGCAACTGCCTGCGTCGGCGCCGGCCGGCGACTCCGTCGCGTGGGTCACGCGCATGGATCCCGCCGCGTCATTGCTGGCTCCGATGATGCGAAGGTTTGGTTTCAATTCAATCCGGCAACTTCCCTGACCTGGACTTTTCCTTGCGAGATATTGAACACGTAAGCGGGCCACCATGCCGCAAGGTCGGGACCGAAAAATGTCTTTGTCGTAAAAAACCGGTCTTGCGGGGCCGGCAGTCCGACCATGATCCGGTGCAAATTCTTGCGCGGAAAACCTGATCCCGCCTGGAATGTCGCAGCCGCCAGTTGGCCGGCGCGGCGCCCGGTCTCGCTCCAGACGGTTTGCCATAGGACCTGCGGATCTGGAAACTGGCTGTGATTTGCCCCGATTGCCCCGATCGCGACATTTGGTCCGACGCTTGTTCCAAGGTAGTCGACGAAGAACGCCCCTTCAAATGCGGGATCGAATGGCTCGACAATCGTCGCTGACCGCCAGCGGTGATGTCCCATCAGCGTCGCGTTTGCGATCCCGTTCAGGCTGGCGACCTTGGCAACGTGGCGCGCAATCCGCGCGTCATCGAGGATCAGCAGACCCGTTCGTACGGGAACGTTGCCTGAACCAGGCGCCGGGACTGGACCATTCGCGCGCCCGGTGGCAAGTGCCGGAGCAATGTCCTTCATCGCGGCGTCCACCGATTCAAAGTTGGCTGTTGTGTAAACGCCGCCGCTCGCCGTCACGCCTCCGCAGCCGGTAAAGGCCTGCTCGAAATTTTTCGCGAATATTCCAGCCTCCGGACTCGATGGCCTGATCACTCCGGCTTTCTTGATGCCGCGCTCGCACGCCGTCCGGGCAAGGGTCGTTGCCAGGAGTTTCTGGTCGGGGAATATCCGGAATACGCGGGCTGATTTCGGTATATTTTTCTCCCCGACGGGACCCGGGCCGATATTCACGACGGGCACGGCAAGTTCGCGCGCGAGGTTCGAGATGATCGCCTCGTCCGCGGGAGGCATCGCTGAAACAATGAACGCGGGCTTCCCGGCCCAGAACGGAACGGCAATCGCCTTCGTGATGTCTTGAGGTGTGAGGGTGCGACCTGCCTCTGGCTGCGGGATGCGCACCGTGACCAGCGCCTTCGCGGCATCTCCTCCAATACCTGCCTTGATCGCGGTCTCCAGGGCGGCGGTTGCCATGTTGGCGTTGCTGTTGCCGGTATCCATCGGAACAATCAAGAGCAGCTTTGACAGGTGCGTGTTGAGAAGGCGCGTCAGGAGCTTGATCATGCTGACGCGGCGGGCTGGGTGCTGGCAATCATCCGCGTCGAGGCCCAGGACCTCATTGGCCTCCTGGGCGAGCGCGCTCGACTCCTTGGCATGTTCCGCCATTTTCTTGAGCGGCAGCGCGTATTGGAAAAAAGCTTCGCGACACTTGTCCCGTTTTCCTGTCGTCGCGACCGTCACCTGCCCGGGCGCATTGGCTCCCGGTTTCCGCGAGTCGTCAGGAGCCGGTATCCGGCGCGGGCTGGACTGGGTGAATCCCTGCGCAACAGCCATGCCGGATGGCATCAAGAAGGCCACGCAACCAAGATTGAGCAAGAGCGATTTCGTCAGATTTTTTGTCATCATCTTGCCTCACCTCGCGAAGATATCGGGGAAATCATCATTCCGCGCCGGGTCACCCGCCTGTTCGCCGGAACGCAGCTTTGCTGCTCCACCCGGTTCCGTACCCTCGATGAAAGACATCCTGACCCCGTCGCGGTCAGGTCGCCCGTAAGTCGGATTGATGGCCAATTCAACGATTCCCTCTGGCTTCTTGAACGATTTGCGCCATTCAGGGATTTCCAGGGATGACTCGATGAATTCCTTCCACACGGGGAGGGCAAGGTCGCTGCCGGCCGCCCTGTGCACGGGCGTGTGGTCATCCCGCCCGACCCATACCGATGCGGAAATGCTGGCCGTAAAGCCGCAAAACCAGCTGTCGACCCCTTCGTTCGTGGTTCCCGTTTTTCCGACGGCCATCCGTGAGATCGACGCGGCTGCGCTGGCGGTTCCGTATCGCATCACGGAACGGAGGCCTTCCGTGACGAGCCAGGCGGTTTTGGTTTCGAGCGGCTTCGCGGAATTGATCTCGTCCTCACCGTTTCCGTCAATGACTGTGGAGTTCTTTTTCGTGGGAGTGTGCTGGAAGATGATGTCGCCAGAGGCGGTCTCGATGCTCGCGATGGAGTGGGGGGATTCATACTGCCCGGCGTTCGCGATGGTCGCGTACGCCGATGCCATGTCGAGCATGGTCGTGCCGGAACCGCCGAGTGCGGTACCCAACTCACGTTTGAGGGGACTTTTCACGCCCAGCCTGTGCGCGAAATCGATCAGGCTGCCGAGACCTGTCTTGTAGGCGACTTCCACGGCCGGTGTGTTCACCGAACGGTAGAAGGCGCGCAACAAGGTGGTCTCCGTAAAAAACTCGTCGGTCAGGTTCTTGGGCGCGTAGTCGTCAAACTTCACTGGATCGATGAACATCCGGTCCGCCCAGGTCCAGCCTTTGCTCAGCGCGTGGGCGTAGACGAATGTCTTGAACGCTGACCCGGGCTGGCGTCGCGCCGACATCGCCCGGTTGAACTGGGACATCGCGTAATCCCGTCCGCCGATCATGGCCAGGATCCCGCCTGTCGTTGTGTCCACGGCGATCAACGCCGCCTCGAGGCGTCCCTCGGCCTCGAACCGGTGAAAGTTCCGGCCGGCGTTGCGGATGGCGATTGCAGCCATGTTCTGCAGGGACGGATCCAAAGTCGTCTTGATGACGAGCCCCTCGCCGCGGATGTCGCGTCCGGTGATCGTGGTGGCCTCTTCGCGGATGTGGTCAAGGAACCACGGTGCCAGGGCCGTGCGGCTGTCACTGGACCATGGTTTGTAGCGCAGCGGCCGTTCAAGCATGTTGTTTCTGGTCGCAAGGTCGATGAATCCACTCTGGTGCAGCGCCTCGATCACTTGCCTTTGCCTGGCTCGCGCCCGCTCCGGATGACGCAGGGGGTTGTACGCCGAGGGTGACTGGAACAATCCGGCAAGGAGGGCGCATTCATTAGGCTGCAGCTCGTCGAGACTCTTGCTGAAATACCTTTTTGCGGCGGCCGCGACGCCATAGGAACCGCTGCCGAGGAACATCTCGTTTGCGTAAAGTTCCATGATGCGTTGCTTGCTGATCAGGCGCTCGAGTTTCATCGCGAGAAAAATCTCGCGGGCCTTGCGCGCGAATGTTCTCTCGTTGCCGAGGATGAATGACTTCACGAGCTGTTGGCTGATGGTACTCGCGCCTTGCCGTGTCCGTCCGCCCGCAAGGTTCGCGGTGGCGGCCCGGACGATGCCTTTCGGGTCGAACCCGATGTGTGTCCAGAAGTTGCGGTCCTCGATCGCGACGATCGAGTTGACCAGTTCCCGCGGCAATTCCGCGTACGGTACGAACTGGCGGTCGACCTCGTAGAACTCGCCGATCTTGCTGACGTCGCGTCCGAGGACGATGGTGTTGGATCTTGTCTGGTGGCTGGTGATCTTCTCGATCAAATGGTCATCTGACTCGAAGACCCCGGCGCTCTTCAAGAAAAAAAACGCGCCGCCACCGGCGATCACGACGATCAGCGTGATGGCGAAACCGGCGATTGCCAGCAACCGGATCCAAATAGCCCTGTGAATGTAGGGGTTCATCATCATTATTTTAACCCGGAAGCCTTTCGAATTGGTGGTCGACCTGCCAACGGTGCGAAACGACAGTGGAAATGGTTGTGTGTCCGGATTCACTATAAAGGCGGCGGTGCCTGTATCCGAAACCTGGCCGCGTTTTACAGGGCGCGCCGCGGTGGGAGGGCTGACGGGGTGAGTGCGGTACCAGAAATCTCCACGAGGATCACAACAATCCACGGATCGCCTGTGATCCGCGACGGAGACGCTGCGGCTGTGTTTTCCAGCGCCGCGGCGAGCCATACCGACGCAGTGCTGCTGCAGGTGGACTCAATTGATGACGCGTGCGTTTGGTTTGCGCGTGTAAAGGCTTGGCGCGAATCGCTGGACCCTGCCGGCACCCAGCCGGCGATAATCGTCCATGTGACGGGGGAACTGAACGGGGTTTCTGAAGCAGATTTGTCGGGCTTGATGCTGCGAGGACTTGATTCCGGTGTCGACGACGTGGTCATTGCGGCGAGGACGACGCAAGAACTTGAGATGCGCGTCACCCACGCGTTGCGCTTTCGTGTCATGACGCGGCAACTTCGCGCGCGAAACGCGGAACTCACACGGTTGAACGATCATGATGAGTTGACCGGACTGCTGAACATGAGAGCCTTTCGCCCGTGTCTCGGCAAGTTGCTGGCGGGGCATGCGGACGGAATCCGCGGGATCGCGGTGGTGATGATGGACATTGACTGGTTCAAACTGGTCAACGACCGGAACAATCATCTGGTCGGCAGTGACGTCTTGCGTTCGATCGGGGATGTGATCCGTGAATGGTCGAAGGATCCGGGACTGGTAAATGCCGGCCAGGCCATCTCGAAGCCCGTAATCGCGGCGCGCTATGGTGGCGATGAGTTTGCTCTGGCTTTTGCCGCAGGGTCGCCCACCGAGGCCCTCTTGATGGTCGACCGGCTCCGCGGGATGATCTCGCGACAGGTTTTCCTGTCTCATGGCAAGGTGATTCGCGTGACGGCGAGTTTTGGCGTCGCGTGGCGCGCGCCCGGTACGTCTGTGGATTTGACACGCGCGCTTTCCGCAGCGGACGCAATGCTGTACCGCAGCAAGGAATTCGGGCGGAATCTGGTATCGGTGATGGACTTACGGGATCCGGTTGATCTTGACCATGTTGGTCGGCCGGACCTGGTTGATCGGAATGCCAGCCGTGATGACCACCGTCTCGCCGGAGTTGACCAGGCCGAGGTTCTTCAGAAGGTTGGGTAAGTCCGCAAGCAACACGTCCGTGTTGTAGAAGAGCGGGCTTTGCAACCCGTAAACACCCCAGACAATGGCCAATTTCTCGATCACGTCACGCCGCGGACTGATGGCCAAGATCGGTGTCCGCGGACGCCAACGCGCCATCAGGCGCGCGATGGATCCAGTCAGCGTCAGACAGACGATGAGTTTGGCCTCGATCGCGTCCGCGGCTTCGCATGCCGCGCGGGCGATGGCCTCGTGATCTTCCCAACGGACGTCACCCGCGTCCAGATCCATTGCGTAACGGACCGGGCGCCTGAAGGTCCACTGTTCGACTTCATCGATGATGGCCGCCATGGTTTGCACGCATTCCACCGGGAATTTTCCGCTGGCCACTTCTCCCGACAACATCAAGCAGTCGGCGCCGTCAAGCACGCCGTTGGCGACGTCAGCGATCTCGGCCAGGGTGGCGCGCGGATTCTCGATCATCGACTCCAGCATCTGCGTGGCGATGATCGTCGGCTTGGCTTCAGCTGCCGCCGCGGCGAGGATCTGGCGCTGGAATCCAGGCACCCGTTCCACATTGGCCTCGACGCCAAGGTCACCCCTGGCCACCATGAGGCCATCGGCGGCGCGTGCAATTTGACGGATCTCGTGCATCGCTGAAGTCTTCTCGATCTTGGCGATCACCGGAATATCCGCGCCGAGGGCCTTGATCATCTTCTTGATCAGGTGGATGTCGCTCTCTGACTGCACGAATGAGAGGGCAACGAAATCCACGCCGAGGCTGATGCCGAACAGCAAGTCACGGCTGTCTTTCTCCGTCATCGCCGGCAGGGACAGGCGCGAGTCCGGGAAGTTCACGCCCTTGCGGCTCTTCAGCAGGCCGCCTTCGGTCGCTGTCACCCGGACATTCTCGCCGGAGATCTCGTCGATACGGAAGACCAGCAAACCATCGTCCATCATCACCCGGTGGCCGACAGAGACGTCCTTTACAAGTTCCCGGTAATCGATCGGAATGACGTCTTGCGCGGTTTGTTCCGACCCGAACGCGAGTATGTAGGACTTTCCGCCGGTGATGGTCATCGCGCCGTCGATCAGTTTGCCGCACCGGATCTTCGGACCCTGAAGGTCCTGGAGTATGGCGACGGTGCGGCCTTCCTCGCGGGCAATCCGCCGTACGAGTTCAGCGTTCTTGCGATGCGTCTCGTGGTCGCCATGCGAGAAATTGAGGCGGGCGATGTTCAGGCCCGCGCGGACAAGCTGGCGCAGGGTTTCCTCGTTCGAAGACGCCGGTCCCAGGGTGCCGACGATCTTGGTGTGGCGCACGCCGGTGGTCGTGTGGCGGAACTCGGACAAGGCGCTTGCTTGCTGAGTCTGCAGGGACTGTTGCGCCATGAAAGATTCCACGTGTCGCCTCCTTGGTGCTGGACTGGGGTCCCGGGACGGGGTTGAACCGGAGTTCTGTTACGACAGTTTTGCCTTTTTGCGCGTCAAAAACAATTAAATTTCAGAGGCTTGCCTGAAACCTGGCCAGATCATGTTCAGGGCCGTCGTTGATTTTTTTCAAGCTTTACAACGTGCGACCGAAACCCAAATGGAACCGCAGGGTTGGCGGTATCCGGTCGGGAACACCTCGGGGACGGGACGTTGGATCGATTCCAGAAAAAAATGATCGGAGCCCGTATAGCGGACCGTTATCTGGTCACGGGAACCATAGGGTCCGGCGGGATGGGGCTTGTCCTGGCCGCGATCCCGTTTGAGGACCCTTCGCGGGAGGTCGCGATCAAGGTGATCCGCAGCAAGCGGATGGGACCCGACGTGCTCATGCGATTCCAGAAGGAAGCGGCGCTCATGAGTCGCCTGCACCATCCATGCATCATCTCGTTCCTGGAACTCGGACTGATGGACGCTGAGTCCGCGGGGTTCATGCAGGGTGGCTCCGGGGGCGGCGATTCCGGCAGGGATCCCGGTAAAGAGGGGGGATCTCCGGACGACGCGGTATCCCGCGCGTCAGAGGCGCCGGGCAACAGCGCGTCGGGTTACTACATAGTGATGGAACGCGCCAGCGGCCGTAACCTGAAAGAACTGATCGGTCGCAACGGCCGGCAGAGTTTGCGGTTCTTTTTCCAGCTGGGCGTCCAGGTCGCGCAGGCGCTCGACTACACCCACCGCAAGAACATCGTCCACCGCGACATCAAGCCACAGAACATCATCGTTGACCGTCCCTTTGGCGATTCACGCGAGGTCCTGGTCAAAGTCCTCGACTTTGGTGTCGCGAGCCTCTCGGAGGCCGTGCTTTACACTGGCAGGGAACAAAATCCGGGGCGCCGGGCCGGCGACCTCGGCGACGAGATCGCCGGGACGCCTCTTTACATGGCGCCGGAATTGACCCGCATGATTGATGCCCCGGTCGATCATCGTGTGGACCTCTATTCGCTCGGTTGCGTGTTATACGAAGCCCTGAGCGGGCATACTCCATTCTCCGCCGATTCACGCGAAAAACTGGAGAAGCTTCACGCGTTCGCCTCGCCCGAGCCTCTCAGTTCCCGATGTCCTGACGTGCCTCCTTATATCGAGGCCATCGTGCACAAGTTGCTGGCGAAGCATCCGGACCAGCGCTACCAGTCCGCGTTTGGCTTGCAAGCGGACCTGACCCGGGCCAAGGCGCTGCATGAGGCGGGCAATGTGTCGCTCGACGCCTTGCCGCTGGGTCGATATGACCAGATCGAGATCCTGTCAAAGCCGATGAAGTTCAGCGGGCGTTCCGCGGAGATGGCGGCCCTGCAGCAGAATTACGAAGGCGTCGCCAGTGCCCAGGGTCGCAGCCGCATGACGGTCATCAAGGGGCCGGCTGGTTCCGGGAAATCGCGCATCATCGGGGAGTTTCGGGATGAACTCGTCAAACGCCAGATCCGGTTTGTCTCCGGGCGGTTCTCGAGTCACGAATCAGCATTGCCATTCAACGCGCTCGCGAACGCGTTCAACGAGTATTTGTTGCGCCTGTCGCGGTCAAAGTCGGCAGAGGCATCGGAGTTCCAGGAGAAAGTAAAGACGCTCCTTGGTCCATTGGCGCATCAAGTGGCTCAGGTTGTGCCAGGATTACTGCCGTTTGTCGGGGATATTCCGGAACCAGAGGTGATGTTCGGCCCCGACGAGGAAGGCTTCAAGGCCTTCGCGAAAGTGTTCAGCGACTTCACGCGTTGCCTTGCTTCGGACGCGACTCCCTTTGTCTTCATTTTCGATGACTTGCAATGGGCCGACGACAAGAGTGTGCGGTTGATCGACCAGTTTTTCTCGAACGCGAATTCGCAGCGTTTCCTGCTGATTGTATCCGTCCGGTCTGGCAGCGTGACCCCAGGCAGCGAGGTCGAGGCATTCTTGAACCGTTTCTCCCGCTTGAAAAGACGTTACGTGGAGGTCGATGTCAATCCGGTCAACCGGACGTCGCTGGCATCGCTTGTGGAGGCCACGCTCGGCGCCGGATTTCTGGGTGACCCGAAAGTCGAGGCGCGCTTCCTTGACTGGCTGTACGCGAGGACGGGCGGAAACCTGCTGCACATTTCGGAATTGCTTCGGGTTCTGGTCGCGAACGGACACCTGCGCATGGTCAAGGGCGGCATCTGGTCCGTTGATCTTGAGCGCCTCGCGAACGATCCTCCCAAGGTCGACTCGGTGGACCTTGTCCTCGGCAGACTGCAGGAGTTCAAGGAGTCCGACCGGCGGGTCCTCGAGGCCGCGGCGGTCGCCGGGATGACGTTCCAGTTCGAGATCCTTCGCGGAGAAGGAGACGGGGAGCCTGGAACGGCCCTCGTCCAGGCACTGCAGCGCGCCGTCGACGAAGGCATCATTGTGCGCGGTTCAGGCGAGGACGAAAACAAGTTTCTCGGAAAAGCTTACGCGTTCGTGCACTCGCGGGCGCGTGAGGACATTTATGGTTCGATCCCCCCGCAGCGGCGCGCGGAGCTGCACTTGAAGATGGCCCTGCGGATTGAATCCGCAGTCAGGTCGCCGTCCGGTAAAATGGTCTTCGCCCTGGCACAACACTTCAATCGCGCCCTTGATGGCGGTACCGAAATCGCGGGCGAAGACGCGCAGATTCGCGAATTGATGAGGAAGGCGATCAAGTACAACCTGGGGGCTGGTGAGTCGGCCCTGCACTCAAATTCATGGCAGACAGCGGAAACCTATTTCAAGAGCACGGACCGCATCATGCATCGTGCTGGTCCCGGCGCTTTCGAGATGAGTGAACAGCTGCGCGTGGGCGAAGTCCTGGCGGATCTTGCCGCCGCGCAGAGACGGACATCGGAGGCCATGCGCCGCTACCGGTCGTTGATGGCAAAGTCGATGCCTGACGGTAACCGGATATCGCTCGCGATCAAGGTGATCCGGTTTTACGGATCCCTTGGTGTCTTCTCGGAGTCGCTCAAGTTGGTGGAGGATTCGCTGGCAAGGATCGGGGCAGCGCTGACACCGGCGACTCTCTGGAACCGGATCAAGGCGTTCGCCCGTTTATGGCTGGATGGCAACATCGTGGACCGGCGCTGGAGCCGCTCGTGGAGGATGTTGCGACAGGCATTCAGCAAGAAACCAGAAGACCGTGAAATTGGAACGGACCGGACTCCGGTGGTGGACATCCTGCGGAGTGCGTCCCACGTACTCATGTACCGCGACCGGACCCGGGCCTTTCTCGCGCACGACCAGGCATATTCCGCGGCGCTGGGCAGCAACGCGGGTCCTGCTGCCACCATGCGCATCGTCGCGGAGCGCGCGGCGTTGATGGCCTGCCGCGGGCATTTCAATGTCGCCTTCCGTGATTTTGACCTCGTGATGGATGTCGCCAAGGCTGCCGGCAGCCGGCACGAGTTCGGATACGCCTCGCTTCTGCGCGTCTTGACCGCGGATTACTTGCGCGCCCGCCATGACGAGATGAGCGATCACTTGCGCATGGTCGTCGCCAACCTGAAGCCCGATCATGACCGTCTTGCCCATGGGGTCTCAGTGTCATTCCAGTTGCACCGGGAGCTGCATCGCCTGAATTTTGACCGGGTGAAAGCGCTCAGCGTCGAATTGCCGGAGTACCGCGCCCTGCGCAGCCCGGTAAGTTCACGGTCGGTCATGATCTCTTCCTTCGCGTTCCTGATCAGGGATTCGCGCGACGAGATCGTCAATTTCGCGGAAAGCTATCTCAAACATCGTCGTGTCGAGGGTGGGCGCATGGACGACCTGTTCACGCTCTCTGTCATCGCGATGGTCGCGTTCGCGCGGGGCGAGCTTGAAAAGTCGCGCAAGGCGTACAGTCGCATATCCGACGCCTTTCCATCCGTCCGCAGGTCCGAGTTCCTGTGGCCGTTTGAGGAAGACTGCCTCGCCCTGTTCCTTGTGGTCTTTCCGGTCCTTTACCGTCGCGAGTCCGGCAGTGACATACTGCCCGCGCCGCAAATGCGTATTGCCTTGAGAAAATTGATCAGGGTGGTCAGGGCCGTGAGGGAACCGGACCGTTCCGTGCCGCTTCTTGTCCGGGCGCGTGCCGCTGAAATGCTCGGACAAGGAGACGCCGCGCGTTCCTTCTACGATCGCGGCCTGCGCCAGGCAAAGCTGGCTGGTGACAATCTGGTACAGGTGCTTGGTTACTATTGGTTCGGCATGCACCTGAGCGAGCGTGGGCTTAAACCGCGCATGGATTATTTGCGCCGCGCTTCGATCCTTGCCGCCAAGGGTGGGGTCAAGGCCCTGTCGGAGGTCATCGCGAGGGGCGGCGGGGTCCCGTCCCCGGGGCCGGTCTCGTCGTCCGCGGGTGGCAATTCATCAGATGGTTCCATCGTGTTTGGTGGCGAGGTCAACGGGGCCATGGCCGCCGATTCAGTGGCCATTGCCGCCGCGACGCGCAACAACGCCCGCGGCGCGTGGGGCACCGGAAAAATCCATCCGCTCGAATTGGGGATGTTGCGCATGGTTTCGGCCAATGAAATGCGGCGCGTGGACCAGACCGCGGAAATCGACGACAGCCTCGCCTTTATCGCGAGGAGCTTTGGCGGCAGCCGGGTGTTCCTGTTGCGACGGGCAGAGAACGGACAAGGACTGCGTCACGCCGGCTCACTGCCTGTGGGGCAGGACTGGATGGCCATCGCAAGTTACCTGCAACCATACTCGCAGATCCGGTCCACTTTGTTCCTGCCTCTCCATGATGCTCCGTGGATGTCGCGCAGCCAGCCAGCAACGGGCATGATGCCCCTTTCCGGTGACACGTCGGTGCCGGTCCCTGAGGAAGACATCCGGACCATCGAGCCCGTTCCACTGGACGGAGGTGACGCCCAGACGCCGGCGCGATCGCGGCCCGCGGCCACACCGGGACTGGGCGCGGTTGTGCCGCTGCGCTGGGGTGATGACAATGTCGGTCTGTTGTTTATCGAGGACAGTGGCGCCCTCGCGCATGAGGACTCCAGCGCGGTTCGCCAGGCGTTGGACGGTGTGGGCGCGCAGTTGACGATGGTGATCGAGAAACGTGACCGGGCGACGGCTTACCGCAGCGGTGTCTTTCACATCGAGGGACAGCCCTGGTTGCGCTCATGGGATTTCGGCAACATGCGTGCGCAGCGCGAGACGGGTTGGTATCTGGGCCTGAATTTCGGGGAAGACCGGCACGTGCTGTTCTACTTGTCGTGCGAGGGCCACGAGGCGATCCGCGCGAAGTTCGGGGCTAATTTGTGGCATTTCCTGTTCGCCCTGCGGACGACCATGCTGTCAGATGCCGGTCGTGAGATCGAGCCACATGATATCCGGAGCGGGCTTGCCAGGTTCCTGCAGTCGGACCGGACCTTCCAGCAACTGGAACGGATCAACCTGAGTTTCTCGATGATCTTGCGGACACGGAATACGATCCAGAGCGGACATTTCGGTGTTGCGAGGCCGGTGGTCGTCAATGGCTCCAACCGGGTCGCGCCTGGCAATGAGAGTCTCATGACTCTGGCGGGCGGGCGGGAATTACGTTACTGGGACGTCGATTCAAATCTGGGTGAACAGCAGGTTCTTGTGGTCAGTTACGACACGTCAAAACTGGACGGCGCGCCAGTGAGCCAGCCTCAGTCCATCAGTGCCCGGTCCGGCACGAGGCCCTTTGATGAAATGTCCACTGTCGAGCGCGCCGCGGAACTGCACCAGATCCTAGCGGCGCGATTGCCGGTGGATGCCCTGCCCAGGTATTACGTGGCAGTGATGCGCCAGCGTTCGATCCGGGCGTCGGCCGCGGCTGACGGTGACAGCCCAAAGATGGTAGGATAACCGGGTATCCGGAAACCACCGCCGTCAGGAGGCTGTTCATGGCTGGACTGTTCGAGAGCGTGACGCGTGTCGCGATAGAGGAAATCCTGCGCAATCACACTCAGCCCTCCAAGTTTGGCATGATCTTGACCCCGGAGGCGTTTCAAGACCTGACCGACGACCTGTACAACTTGCTGGTCACATCACGGGAACTGAAGTCGGCCGGGGACCGGATCATTGGTGGCGCGCCAGCGCCGCGGGAATCGATTGACCAAAGGCCGACGCGCGGGACGAACCGCTGATTTCTTTCACGCCTTCTGAAGCTACGGAGGACTGAACAAAGAGTGCAAAATTTCCAGGAATTCGCCCCAGGCACAACCGCAATCGTCGTTGGTGTCCAACTCCCGGAAGACAATCCAGCCATTGTCGCGGACGACCTCTCCGAACTGGTCGCGCTGCTCTCGACTCTGGGGATTCCTGTTGCCGGTCGTATCGTCCAGAAACGCTCCAAACTCAGTCCAAGTTGCATGCTGGGTACCGGCAAGGTCGAGGAACTGCGCGACCTGGCCCGTTCGTGCGGCGCGCGCCTGGTGGTCGTTGACCGTCCACTGTCTCCCCCGCAGATCCGTAATCTCGAGGAAATCACCGGATGCCAGGTGACAGACCGTTCCGGCGTCATCCTCGATATCTTCGCGAGGCACGCGCGCACCAACGAGGCCAAGACGCAGGTCGAGATCGCGCGCCTTGAGTACCTCTTGCCCCGTTTGTCCGGCGCCTGGACCCATTTGCATCGCCAGCGTGGTGGTGGTGTGGCGTCGCGGGGGATGGGCGAGAAGCAGATCGAGGTAGACCGCCGTCGCGCGCGCGAGCGGATCGCGCGACTGAAAGCGCAGCTGAAGAATATCGCGCGTGAAAAGGCCACGCAGCGCAAGTCGCGCCGGAATGAGCTCAAGGTCGCCCTGGTGGGATACACCAACAGTGGCAAGACGACGGTCATGAACGCGCTGACCCACGCGAAGTTCCAGGCCAAGAACGCGTTGTTCGTGACGCTCGATGCCAATGTGCGCGTGCTGGACCCGGCGACGCGTCCGAAAATCCTTTTGAGTGACACGGTCGGGTTCATCCGCAACCTGCCGCACAGCCTGATCGAGTCTTTCAAGTCGACCCTCGAGGAAGTCATCGACGCGGACTTGCTCCTGCACGTGGTGGACTTGTCCCATCCCAATTACCAGGCTCAGATGGACGCGACCCGCAAGGTGCTGCGTGAGATCGGCGCCGACGAGGTCCCTGTCATCACGGTGTTCAACAAGATCGACAGTGTCGAGGACAAGTTCCTGCCGCGGATCATGCGTGGCGCGCATCCGCGCAGCATCGCGATCTCGGCCCTCAACGATGAAGACATCGTCCGGCTGCGCGACCATGTTTACGCGGTCTTCGCGGACGCGTTCATCTGCGCGGACGTGGAAATCCCTGCGGACAAGGCAGACGTGATCAGGTTGATGTTCAATTCGTGCATGGTCCTGGCATCCGACTACGCGACCGAGGGAGTGGCCCGTTTTCACATCCAGGGACCTGAGGCGGCTGTCGCCAGGCTCAAGCCTCATGTGGTAAAAACCTGGCACCCCGAACCACGCGGCAGGAAGAATCATGCGAAAATCGGTTCAATTTGAGTGCAGGTTTGTTTCTGATGAGTTGAGATCCGCCGCGGCCGCGATGCAGCCAACGGCCATCGAGTGTCTTGATGCCTTGCGGACGGGCCGGTCCGCGGGTGGGGAGTGGACGGGCTGGTTTGATTATCCGGCCCGTCGTGGCTGGCCTGTCCTTGACTCCGTCGAACAATTCGTTCGCAAGAACGACACGTTCTTTGATCTTGTGATTGTGACGGGGATCGGTGGCTCATACGCCGGAGCCCGCGCGGTGTCCGAGGCGCTCAGCCACGCGTTCGCGCACGCCATGCCCCGGTCCTCGCGTATTCCGGTTGTTTTCGCCGGGCACAACCTCAGCGAGAACAGCCTGCTGGAGTTGCTGGATCTTTGTGACCGGCGCCAGCCGGTTGTCAACGTGATCTCGAAGTCAGGCACGACGACGGAACCGGCCGTGGCGTTTCGCGTCCTCAGGAGTTACCTGGAGAAGCGCTTTGGCGAGCGTGAGGCAGCCCGGCGCATTGTCGTGACGACGGACGCGAAAAAAGGCGCGTTGCGCGCCCTGGCGCGGGAGAAGTCGTACCGTGCTTTTGAGATTCCGGATGACATCGGTGGCCGATTCTCGGTCCTGACTCCAGTTGGAACCTTGCCTCTCGCTCTCGCCGGATTCGACGTGCGGGCCATGATGGAAGGAGCCGATTCGGTGTTCGCGGGCCTGCGCGAGGCAATTCCGGCCGGCGCGGGCGCCGCTGCCGTTGAGTACGCTAGTTTGCGCAAGGCGGCATGGGACGCCGGCAAGCGTATTGAAGTGCTGAGTGTCGCTGACCCGCGACTTTCCGGATATGTGGAGTGGTGGAAGCAGCTGTTCGGAGAGTCCGAGGGCAAAGGCGGACTGGGGATTTTTCCGGCCGGTTTCTTGTCGACGACGGATCTGCACAGCATGGGCCAGTACCTGCAAGACGGCGTCCGCAACTTGATCGAGACTTTCCTTGTCTTTGAGAAAGCCGTTGTCCCGCTGGCACCCTTGGCTCAGGACACGGTCGAGCGCCGACTTGCGGTGCCTGCTCAAAACGGAAACTCGGACGAGCTCGGGTATCTTGAGGGGCGGCACATTGACGATCTGAACATGACTGTGACGCAGTCAGCCCAATTGGCGCACGCGGACGGCAATGTCCCCGTGTTCGAGGTGAGGGCACCTCGCCTTGATGAATATCACCTTGGTGCCCTGTTCGCGTTTCATGAGACGGTGTGCGGCATAAGCGCGCTGCTGCTCGGTGTGAATCCATTCGACCAGCCAGGCGTCGAGGACTATAAACGCAACCTTTTCGCGCTCCTGGGCAAGCCCGGTCATGAGATCGCGGGAGCCGCGTTGCGAAAGCGCCTCGGTCGCTGAGGGGATTTCGCTCAGGGGTTCAGGGCGTCAAGCGGTCATGAAGCAACAACTCAACGTGACGCCAGAGATGCTGATGCATGTCGATGTTGAAATGCGTTGCATCGAGTTCCTTGTTGAAATGCGCCTGGGAGATCCTGCTTGAGTGAAGCCACGGCGTCTTGCGCTGAAAGAAGTTTGCCCAGTACTTCGACGCGTATCTCAGGAATTCAAGCCTTTCCTCGGTGAAGTCCGCGGGCGCCGTCACGCAATTGTTCCACGAGGTATAAGTGCAATTTTTGCGGCTGATGGGGTCGATTGTCACGAGGCCTGCCACGACAGATTCACTTCGCGTGGATTTTCTTGCGACTTGTTCCGCGACCGTCATCGCTGTCCATCCGCCGTAGGAATGCCCGATGAGGATCAGGCGCGAGTCAGGATCGGAGTATTTTACAGCACGCGCTACAAGGCCTTCGGGGGTTTCCGTTTCGAGTTCATGGGAGAAGTTGTAGCTCAGCAGGACTTCGCCGGGTCCGGTGAAGCAAGCCAACATGATTTCCAAATCTTTTCCGCTGGCCCGCACGCTGTCGATGATTCCGGTGATATTGCGGGCCAGGTCAGTCGTCAGGGGTGACAACTCGTTGTGGCCGTCAGGTTTGCAGCTGCGGTTGCCGCCGAAAACCATGATCCGCGTCGGGGTCTTGGCGGACTCAACCACTCCGGCCAGGCGGGAGGGCACGTCGTGCCCACAGGCCACGACCAGGCCGGCCGAGACGACGGACAGCACCAGGAATCTCATGATGGACGCGACGGGGGAGGATCTTGCCGACGATTCCATTTCCCGGATTACTTCCCCGCGCCCGCGACAAAGTCCTTCTCCATCACGCGAAGGCGGCCGCACACTTCCTCAAGAACTTGTTCCATGATTTCGACTTCCCATGTGTCGCCTTTCAAGTGGCCTTTGAGGTCACCCAGCCATTTCACCTGGTCTGCAAGGAACGCACGCGGATCGTCCGTCATGGAGTGGTGAAACGCGTTGACGAGGAAATCCATCCAGTCGCGGACGGGCCTTCCAGTCAGGTTGACCAGTTCGTTGAGGCGTCTGGTCGCGTCTGACTCCTGCCAGCCACCTGAGATACGGAACGGGTACCATTCGTGGTCGGTCTTGTGCAGCCAAAGCCTGGCGCGACTACCGACTTCCGCGATCCGGAAATCGGATGGGGTGGCATCGTGATAACCGTCCGGTCGTTTCCATACAACAAACATGGCAGAGACTCCCGTTTGACTTGGCTTTCCGCAAGTTTGGGCGATCCTACCATTCCCGGGACCCGCGCGCATCCACTTGTCTGTGCCGGGGCGGGGCGTTAATCTAGCCGGATACAGGCCGTCCAGTGGAAGGAGTCCCCTCATGCTCGAGCGCAGAACCCTCGGAGTCGTCGCCCCCAAGCCACATACCGTCTTTACCGCGCCCGGACGCAAGAATCCGTGCACCGAGTACGTCTTTACAAGAGACGGTTTTTCCAGCGGTTTCTCGATCCTGTACCTGTATGACGCGCCGACTTCGATCGAGTTGAACGAAGTCTTCAAGATCGAGTCGCACGGCGGTAATTTGAAGCGCCTCGTGGGCGAGGTCATGGATGAATCGGCCCAGCCACTCGCCCGTCGCCACGTGCAGTCCTGGAACGCGCCTGCCGGTGAAAATTTGCTTGCCGGACGGACAGCCTTGTTCATGAACAACAACTGCCGTGTCAGCGTCGTGCGCGGCAAGGCTGGTCAGTGCGGTCCCGGCGTCAAGGACGCGTGGTCGTTCACCAACGGTGACTCCGACGAGTTGTATTTCTTTTACGCGGGCAGCGGCACGTTGCTGACGCAGTTCGGCGCTTTGCCTTTCAAGAAGAACGATTATCTCCTCGTCCCGCGCGGGATCCCGTATATCTTGCAGATGGACGGTGAGATCGAGGCCCTTGTGGTCGAGGGCGACCCTTTTGTTGAGATTCCCGGGGACTTCAGGAATCCGCACGGGCAGCTGCGTATGGAAGCCCCATACACGCACCGCGATTTCCGTTCGCCGGCGCGGTTGTTGACGGAAGCCGAGGCGGAACTGTTCCGTCACGGCGTGACCCTGCGCAACAAGTCGTTGACGCATCACCGGTACTCAAAGTCCCCGGCGAACGTCGTCGGCTGGGACGGCAGCATGTACCCGATGGCCTTCTCGATCCTGGATTACTTGCCCAAGACCGGGAAGATTCATTTACCGCCGAACCTTCACACGACTTTCCGCGGCAAGGAGTTCGTCGTCTGCTCGTTTGTCCCGCGCATGGTGGACTATCTGGAAGGCGCGATCCCGTGCCCGTACCCGCACGCGAATGTGCACTGTGACGAGATCATCTATTACGTCGACGGAAAGTTCACGTCGCGCAAGGGGATCAGCAACCGCAGCCTGAGTTATCATCCGGCTGGTCTCAGTCACGGACCGCAACCTGGCAACTATTTCGGCAGCGTCGGGACGAAAACCGCCGACGAGTTGGCCGTGATGGTCGATACGTGGGGACCGATCCACATGACAAAGGCAGCCCTCGGTTATGAGGATGCCGCCTATGCCACTAGCTGGGAAGAATAAGTCAACCTGGCTGTGTCGCCTGATTGAATTTGATCACGCCGTCCGCTGGTCGCCCGGCTTGGCGTCACCGCGGTGACGGCGCACGAAATCCTCAAGAATCTGCCGCTGCTCGCCGTTGAATTCCGCGAACTGCACGCCCATGCCGGGGTGCAGGTCGGGGCGGCTGGGGACCTTTCCCTGGACCCAGATCACCGTTCCCCTGGCCTTCAAGGTTTCCTTGCTGTCAGGAATCGTGAACGTCAACTCAATCGGACTACCAGTCGGTTGTGGCGATTCGGTTTCGATGAAGACGCCACCGGTGCCAAGGTCACGGCAGAAATCGAAAAGGTAGTGTCCGTCGGCCTTGTAATCGACCAGCAGCTGGATCGGCACCCTGACGGTCTGCCGGTTATCTTTTGTGGCGTTTGCTTTTTTCTGAGCCATTCTGGACCTCCTTTTCGCTGCGTGATGATTTGACGAGTTGACGAACGTGTTCGTTGTGTTCCTTGAGGCTTCTCGAGAAGTGGTGGCGCTGATCCGAACCCGGCATCAAAACGTAGTAGTAATAGCCTTCTCTTGCCGGGGTGAGCACAGCCTCGAGCGATGAAACGGTGACGCTGCCGATCGGGGTCGGCGGGAGTCCCTTTAAGATTCGAGTGTTGTACGGATTTCCGCGGTCACCGAGGTCTTTCCAGCGCAGATCACCATCGTAATCCTCGATGCCATAGATCAGGGCCGCGTCGATCCCCAGAGGCGCGCCATCGCGCAGGCGGTTCCAGATGACTTCGCTGACGAGGGGCTTCTCGTCCTCATGCAACGTTTCCAGTTCAATCATCGAGGCGAAGTTGACGGCTTCGACGAGTCCAAGTTTTTTCGCGCTGGCCCTTGCCTCGTAGTCTGCCGGCAAGCGTTTGAAGAATTCTGCAATCATGGTGCCGATGGTGTCTTCCGGGGTCGGCATTTTCGCGAAGCTGTAAGTCGCCGGGTAGAGAAAACCCTCGACAGTCTTTGGTTTCAGGGCCGCGAGGCCCGGCAAAGTCCTGATGAACGATGGTTTACGCATCAACTCCAAGTTACCTTTTGCCGTGCCGATGCCGTTTGCCGCCATGCGATCGGCGATCTTGCGCATCGTGAATCCTTCCGGGATCGTGAATTGGGCGACCACGGGAGTGAATATCTTGCCTTCGGTAAACGTTGTTTCGACCTGGACCGGAGTGACGTCCCCCTCGAACCGGTAGGGTCCGGCCTGGAAATGCTGGTAATTGCCCGTCAGGCGGACATGGAGGCTGAACAGGAAGGTCGAGGTTACAACCCCCTTGGCCTCGAGGGCGTTGCCCAGGTGTTTGAGGCCCGTACCGGGCGCCAGGGTGACATCCACAGGGGTTGAGACCCGCACGGGAGTCTGTGCCCACGACTCCAGCCAGACCTTGCCGCCTGTCAGGCCCATCGCCCCTGCCAAGGCAAGTGCCAGAAATGTCAGAAAAAATTTACGCATGAAACCAGTCTAGCACACCGTCGGGCACGGGGTACCGGGACACCCTAATTCTATGAATTTCATTGAAATTTCATGAAAAAAGTATATCATCCGCCAGCTATTTTTTAGCGGATTACGTAAATCTTTGCCGGGAACGATTCGCGTCATGAATCACGTTCAGACCAATCCAGATACCAACACGATCGACAGCCTGCCCCAGTCGACCCGCGGGATCGCGCCCGGGTCGCGGATCATCGTCGCCATGTCGGGCGGCGTCGACTCATGCGTCGCGGCAGCCATTCTTGCCGAACGCGGATTTGATGTTGTCGGCATCACGATGCAACTTTGGAATCACGGTTCCGAGGGTGAGTCGCGTTTCGACAGTTGCTGTTCCCTGACGGATGTCCACGACGCGCGCCTGGCCGCCCACCAGATCGGCGTTCCGCACTACGTCGTCAACTACGAGAAGGAATTCCGTTCAGGCGTCGTCGATTATTTCGCGAAGGAATACGCCGCGGGCCGTACGCCAAATCCTTGCGTCATGTGCAACAGCAAGCTCAAGTTTGACCATCTCGTCGACCGGGCCAATGCCCTCGGGTCGGAATGGGTGGCGACGGGGCATTATGCTCGCGTGGTCCACCATGACGACGGGCGCCCTTCGGAACTTTACCGGGGCCACGATCCGCGCAAGGACCAGAGTTACTTCCTGTTCAACTTGAAGCCAGACATGCTGCGCCGGACGCTGTTCCCCCTGGCGGAACTGACGAAAGACGAAGTCCGCCGCATCGCGGGTCAGTTCAACCTGCACACGAAAAACAAGCACGAATCGCAGGAAATCTGTTTTGTCAGCGGCAAGCGTTACACGGATTTCCTCGAGCAACATTATCCACAACAACTCGGCCGCACGGGCGAGATCGTCTCGCGCTCGGGCGAGGTGCTCGGGCATCACGACGGGATCCACAAGTTCACCGTCGGGCAGCGCAAGGGGCTGAATATCACGTCCCTCGAGGCGAAATACGTTGCCGAGATCGACGCCGCGACCGGCCGTGTGATCGTCGACGATCTCGAGAGCCTCGCCTGCGAGGAATTCACGATCCCCGACATCAACTGGCTGGTCCCGGGGCTTGAGACGGGCGACAAGGCCATCGAGTGTGAAGTCGTCGTGCGCTATCGCGCGGCTCCGATCGCCTGCCGGGTTGAAAAGACAGATACGGGCGCGTGGCGCGTCCTTCTGGCGGCTCAGGCGAAGTGGGTGACTCCGGGCCAGGCGGCGGTCTTCTATCAGGGTGACCGCGTCCTCGGCGGCGGGTTCATCGGCAGCCGCCCGAGGCCTGTTGCCCGGTGAACGCGTTGCTCCAAAAATCGCTCGGCTACGAGTTCAAGAGGCCGGAGATCCTCGATGAGGCGTTGACGCACGCGTCGGCGTCTTCGGGCGCCAAGTGGAACGAGCGTCTCGAGTTCCTCGGCGACGCCGTGCTCAGCCTCGGCATCAGCACGCGCCTCCACGCGCGGGCCGAGCAGTTCAAGGAAGGGGACCTGTCCCGGATCCGGGCAGCCCTCGTGAATGAAGGTTTTCTGGCCGGTGTCGCGCGCCGCATCCATCTTGGCGACGCGGTACGGCTTGGTCGCGGTGAACGCAAGGCGGGCCTGAGTGATCGGGACTCGATCCTTGCCGACGCCCTCGAGGCCGTGTTGGGCGCCGTATATCTGGATGGCGGTTTTGACGCGGCCAGGTTCGTGGTGGACCGGCTTTTTCAGGAGGAGCTCGAGGGCCCGCTTGACCATTTGATCGCGCGCGACTTCAAGACGGAGTTGCAGGAGGTCGTGCAGGGAAGGCTCAAAGAGCGGCCGGATTACGTCGTACTCGACGAAACCGGTCCGCAACACGTGCGGATGTTTACCGTCGCCGTGACCATCCAGGGCGTCGAAATGGGACGCGGGTCCGGCAACACAAAAAAGAGCGCGGCCCAGGCCGCTGCCGCCATCGCGCTGCGCAAGTACGCAGGCGCCGGGCAAGTACGCAAGGAAATGTGAGGCCCATTCATGATTCGTGGAACCGTTGCCATCGTAGGCCGCCCCAATGTCGGCAAGTCGACCTTGTTCAACCGCTTGACCCGGACGCGGACAGCGATCGTTGATGACCGGCCTGGAGTCACGCGCGACCGCCTTTACGGCATTGTCTATTTCGACGACGACCGTGAAAACGGTTTTACCCTGATTGATACGGGTGGCTTCGAGACCGAGGGCGTTTATTACCAGCCGTTCAGCGAGAATCTCGTATGGACGCAAACCGAGGCCGCGATCAAGGAAGCCGACGTTGTGGTGTTGTTGCTTGATGGCAAGAGCGGTGTTCACCAGCACGACCATGAACTGGCGCGTTACCTCGACCGCCTCGGCAAGCAAGTCATCTTCGTCGCCAACAAGATTGACGGACCGGAACAGCGTTCCGCGGCGTTTGAGTTTTATGAACTTGGCGTCACGGATGTGTTGACGGTATCGGCTGCCCACGGGCGCCAGATCGACATCTTGCTGGACACCATCCAGGAAAAACTCGCCGCCATCGCGCCAAAAGGCGACGCGCGCCTCTCGCAGGGCGCGCCGCGCATCGCGCTGATCGGACGGCCCAACGCCGGAAAATCATCGATCCTCAATCGCCTGACGGGCGAGGAACGTTCCGTGGTCAGTGACGTTGCCGGCACGACGCGCGATTCGATCGATACCGCGTTGACGTTCAACAAGAAGGATTACGTGATTGTTGACACGGCAGGGATCCGGCGCCGCTCAAAAATCCACGACAAGGTCGAGGGCCTCAGCGTAATGCGCAGCCTTCAGGCGATCGAGCGCGCGGATATCGTGCTGCTCGTCATCGACGCCAAGGAAAACCTGACGGATCAGGACGCGCGTCTGGCGGATCTTGCCGCGTCGCAGTTCAAGCCCGTCGCGATCATCGTCAACAAGTGGGATCTGGTTCCGGACAAGAACTCCAATTCGGCCCGGGATTATGAGCGCGACCTCAAAATCAAGTTGAAGTTGCTGCAGCACGTTCCGGTGCTATTTGTATCGTGTCTTGAGAACCAGCGCGTCCACCAGATCATGAACGTGGTCGAGGGGCTGGCAGAGGATTACGACCGCCGCGTCGAGACCCGCAAACTCAACGACGCCCTGCGCACGATTGTCTACGAGCACACGCCGGCCCTTATCCGCAAGTACAGCAAGCGTCCAAAGTTTTATTTCGCGACTCAAGTCCGAACGCGGCCGCCAACGGTGGTCATCTTTTGCAACGTGGCCAACGAGATCCAGGAATCGTACAAGCGTTACATCACGAAGCGTTTCCGTGAGATGCTCGGTTACGGCAACGGCCCCTTGCGCGTCCTTTACCGGTCGAAGGCCGAAGTCCGCGCCAACAAGGACAAGCAAAGCCAGGACTCAAAACGCGGCTTCAGTTCCGGCCAGCAAGTCCAGGCCGAACAGGATTTCGATTACGGCGAACTCCCCGAGATGTCGGACGACGACGCCTTCTCGCCGCCTGACGCGGAATAACCGTCATCCTGAGCCGAAGGCGAAGGATCCTTTCTCCCGTCATCCTGAGCCGAAGGCGAAGGATCCTGTCTCCCGTCATCCTGAGCCGAAGGCGAAGGATCCTGTTTTGAAAGATAGGATTCTTCGGCCTTCGGCCTCAGAATGACGAGGGATCCCGGCAGCATATTGTGTCGACCGTGCGGTCCAGGGTCGTCAGCCAGAGCGACAATTCGCACCGGGTCTGGCCCTTCCTGCATGGCGAGGATCAGGCTGGCGCACATGCGGCATGGTTTCAGGGACGTGTAGAGAACGGCTCCCCGGGGGATGCGATGGATGTCGCGTGAGGCCATGGACAATAACAAGTTTACTTCCGCGTGACGCATCTGGTGGCCGGCGTTCGTGTTGACGTTTGCCGCGATCAAATGACCATCTTGATCGACCAGAATCGCCGCGACACAACGCGGTGCCAGGTGCGGTTTTGTTTCAGCGAATTTCGCGCGCTCGGCGGCTGCGATCCGGGCCGTCGATGCGATGGCGCCAGAGTCATCGAGGACCTCTGGTAAATGCGCGGTTCGGTCCGAGGCAGGATCGGGGCCGAGATCCATTCCCACTTCGAGGACTTGTCGCGATCCCGCATATTCCCCGGGGAATGGGGTTGGTGCCCCGGGGAATATGAGTGACAGAGAGGATACGGCACTCGATGACATGCGTTTCGCGCATACTTTCACGAGATTCCGGTCCCAGTCCGACACGGTCCCATCACACAGGATGCGCCGCCGCAGGAACCGGTACCTCTCCTCGCCAAACTCTTCGTTGATCCCGGCGATGAGTCGCGTAACGGCGGACGACCATGGGAAGTCTCCATGTCCAGCACTTGCCGTGACCACCAGGTTGCCCTCGGCCTCAAGCCAGGCTCTGGAATGGTTCAACACTCCGACCCACCAGTGATCAGGGGACGCAGGCGCTCCTCGAGTTCCAGCCATTCCTTCGCCAGGCGAGCGGGGATTTGATGTTCCTCAAGAACCTCGCGCATGATGACCTGACGTCGTCCGAAATGGGCATCGTTGATACCAAGGCCCTTGTGGACTGGTGCCAGTGGTCTGCCTTTGTAATTCGATGGCCCGCCCAGCATTGCCGTCGCGAATGCCGTCTGTTTGGCGATCAGGTCCTCGTGGTTGTGGGAAAAAAAGAAATGTCCGATGATCCCATCAAAAAAAGCCCGCTCGTAGAACGAGCGGACTATCTTTTCGATTCGATCCTGGCCGGCTTCCTTGCAGATGCGATCGTACAGGGTCATGTCAGGCCCAAGGTATTGAGAGGGTAATCTTCACCAGAATTCCGTGACTCAGTTCAGGTAGTGCTCCACGCCGAAGGTGATCTCACGCTTCTGCTGGTAGGCACGCTTCGCGCCGAACATCCCATCAGAGATATCACGCAGCTGGAAAATCCGCACGGTATAGCTGGTCGTGAAGTAGAACCCGTCCGTGATCGGCAGCTCAAGGCCATAACCCATGTGATAGCCAGGGCCAGCGCTGTCAAGGACGTAGGAGTCGGTCGTGCCGCTGAACGCAGACCCGTTGATGTCCTTGTATTGGTTGTTGACGGTCAACTTCTGCTTGTAGATACCGAGGCCGAACTCCATGAACATGACCTTACCAAAGAGGAATCTTCCAAAGAGGCTGGTTCCTTTGATGTCGGCGCTGGCATTGCGGTCGACGACGTGGCCAGAATCCTTGTTGGTTTCGGTTGTCGACGAATTGTTGGACTCCAGGTGAGCCGTAATGCCCAGGTTCAATAGTCCGGTCGACCAGGCCATGAACGGATTGTAGCTCTGTGAGTTGACCTTGACGTTCGCGTCAACGCCGCTGGAGGCATCGCCGAACGCCCGGTCGTTGTTGTCGATCATGCGAACGCTGGTTCCGAAATTGAACCCTTCGCGCTTGTCGCGCTTTGCGAACGCTACCCCTGAATTCAATGTGACCGCCGCGATACCACTCGCAATGGCCAAAACCTTGATGAGTTTCATAACTCCCCCTCTCCTCTACCTGTGCCTGTTTATTTGCAAGCCAGATGCCAAGTCGGGGACGAACGATAAGATTTTCTAATAGATCAATTATTACGAGGGCTTATGATTTCATTTACCCTGATAAATCAGTGGTTTGGGGGCAATTTTAGGGGTGCAGAACTGTCGATCGGGTGAGCGTCGTCAAGGGGTTAGACAGCCTCGAACTCGTCCCGGGACGAGTTGAAGCCCTTGGAGAAACCATCAAGGGACGAGGTCAGGGGGGGGGCTATGATTCATTCCAGCAATGAGACTAAAATACTGAGCGTAGCAACCACCCAACGCCAAAACGGAGACTACGATGCGCCTTTCACGCCACCGCCTTGCGATTTCAACCCTGATTGTCGCCGGCCTTTCTGCAACGTCATGCGGCAAGAAATCCAGCGACTCCGAAGGCACCAGCACAGGATCCTCGGACAGTGCCGCGGCGTTGATCCTGGATTTGTCCAACAAGATTGTCCTGGCGGACATGGCGGGCTATTCCGCGACATCGTTACTTTCGGCCAACAAGGCCTCCAACCCGGCATCAGATCAAGCGAAGGCGACCCTCGCCAACGACATGACTTCGTCATACTGGACGACTGCCTCGACCATCGCGAACATGTATTGCGGCGGTGACCAGAACTGCGGCGGTGAATCCCAGTTTGTGTCACCGAAGGATTTTTTCGATGACCAGCTGAACAAGGATTTCAAAACGCTGCCGGGTAACGGTCACACCGAAGGGGCTCCGGTCGGCGTCATGGCGCGTCTTGTCTCAACAATGGAAGGTACCTGCGCGATTCTTTATATGCTGGGATCCAGCGGTGGTTTACCGCAGGCTCAAACCGTCGTGGAGTCCGTCACCAACGCCAAACTCGCCGATGCGAACACTTTTTGCGGCTCGGATTTACAACTGCCCCAGGAGCCACTCGAGGTCACTATCACAGTGAAGGAGTTGACGGGGCAATTCTCGCGTCACATCAACTTGAAATCAGCGGCCTTTGAAAACAACATGTATCTGTTCGACGAGGGTGGCGTGAAGCGGTTCATGAAGGCCGAAACCAGCGATGAGGGAGACTTTGAACTTGAATCCCGCTGGTTCGTCCAATCCGACAGCAACACTAAAATCATCAGTCTCGACGGGTTCGAGCGCGCCTTCATCACGTCGGCCAACCAGGGTAACAGCGGCGGAACTTTGACGTATTACCGCATGTCCGTTGACGAAGGCACGAAAGATGTCGGCGTCTGGGGATTCTACGGCAACAGCAAATACATCAGCGGGACATTGACCTTGAATCAAGGGCTGATGTTCGCCGGTCGCGGCAACAAGGATCAAACGGACGGCAGCATCGGATTTGCTGAACTTGATTCAACCGCGCAAAACGGGTCGCTCAGGTCCGGGCATCCCTATGTCGGGTGCATCAACATGGGAACAGGGGCATTCACCTCTGGCGGCGCATGCAGCGCCCACGCCCTGACTGCCGCCGAGATGGAGACATCCTTGACCATGGTCAAGGACAAGATCATGGCCAAGTCTTCCAAGAGCGACTGGAAATTTGATGAGACAATGACTGCACCGGCATTCACCCGTGCCGACATGATGACGGCTGATCCCGCGTATTGATCCCTTAGCGTGATTTCGAGAGCGGCGCGTCCATCCGGGCGCGCCGCGTTCAACCAAAACGTCCGCTGATGTAGTTCTCGGTCTCTTCGCGGGCGGGGGCGTTGAAAATCTGGCTCGTCTCGCCGTGTTCCACCAGTTTTCCCATCAGGAAGAACGCCGTCTGGTCCGAAATCCGGGCCGCTTGCTGCATGTTGTGCGTCACGATGACGATGGTGACGGACTTTTTGAGCTCCGTCATGAGTTCCTCGATCCTGCCGGTCGAGATGGGGTCGAGGGCGCTTGTCGGTTCATCCATCAGCAATATTTCGGGCTGGACTGCCAGGGCACGCGCGATGCACAGACGCTGCTGCTGACCGCCCGACAGGCTGGTCCCGGGCGCGCGCAGCTTGTTCTTCACTTCATCCCACAGGGCGGAGCGGCGCAGGGCCGTCTCAACGCGACTCTCAATCTCAGCCCGGGAAAATCCCCCACGCAGCCTCAGGCCCGCCGCGACATTTTCCGCGACGGTCAGCGTCGGGAACGGATTTGGTTTCTGGAAAACCATGCCGATCGCAGAGCGCACCGCGACCGGGTCCACATTGTCCGCGTAGATGTCCTCGCCCTTGTAAAAGACGCGCCCCTCGACGCGGGTGCTGTCGATCTCCTCGTGCATGCGGTTGAGGCACCGGAGAAATGTCGACTTCCCGCATCCCGATGGGCCGATGAGCGCCAGCACATCGCCCGTTTTCACGGCGACATTTATGTCCTGCACGGCCCGGTGCGATCCGTACCACGCGGATACATGTTGTGCCTCGAGGATGGTTGTTTTCATGATGCGTTTCCCCCGGACCTTCCTTTTGAGCGACATTTATTTCGCGCCGCGCTTGAGCAGCAAACGCGACAACAGGTTGATCGCGAAGACAACACTGACCAGGACAAGGCTGCCGGCCCATGCCAGGCGGTGCCATTCCTCGTAAGGACTGATCGCGTATGTGTAAATCTGGACCGGCAGCGACGCCACCGGTTCACTCAAGCTCTTTGTCCAGTACTGGTTGTTGAACGATGTAAACAGCAAGGGCGCGGTTTCACCCGACGCACGGGCGATTGCCAGGAAGACACCGGTCGCGATGGCGCTGCGTCCCGCGCGAATGATCAGGCGCAGGAGTACTTTCCATCGTGGCAAGCCGAGAGCCAGCCCCGCCTCACGAAGCTGCCCGGGAATCAGGCGCAGGATCTCCTCGGTCGTCCGGCTGACAACCGGCAGCATGATGATCGCCAGCGCCGCGCTGCCCGCCCAGGCGTTGAATCCGCCCATCGGTACAACGAGGACCGCGTAAGCAAAAAGCCCGATGACAATCGAAGGCACCCCGGTGAGCAAATCGATGACAAATCGCAACGCGAGCGCCAGTTTCTGGTTCGGAAATTCAGCGACATAAAGTCCGCACAAAAGTCCCGGCGGAATCGCCATCAGCCCGGACATGACCACCATCAAGAGGCTACCCGCGATGGCGTTCGCCATACCACCGCCAAGTTCGCCGGCCGGCGCGGGAAGTTTGTAGAAGAAATCCAGATTGAGTGCCGGCAGGCCCGCGCGCGCGATATACGAGAACACCAGGATCAGCGGCAGGATCGCAAACCCGGCCAAAATGGCGATGATGGCGTTTGCCATCACGGACTTGAAATGACGCCGGCGCTGGACGCGAGGCAAGCCCTCAGACATGGGTCTTCGACTCCGTGTGCTTGATGATCCAGCGGGCTCCAATGTTCACAATTGAACTGACCAGCAGCAACACGAGACCGATTGCTGCGAGCGCGCTCAGGTGCGCGTCGCCCTGGGCTTCCGCGTATTCGTTGGCGATGACACTCGCCATGGTCGCGGCAGGCTTGAACAGCGAGATGGAAATGTCCGGGCGGTTGCCGATGACCATTGTGACGGCCATCGTTTCACCCAGGGCGCGTCCGAGGCCGAGGATCATCGCGCCAAAGATGCCACTGATGCTGGTCTTGAGGACAGCGAGGCGGATCGTTTCCCACCGTGTCGCTCCCAGTCCGGTCGCCGCCTCGCGCAGCGGGTCGGGAACGGAACGGAAAACCTCGCGGCAAACAGCCGTGATCGTTGGCGTGATCATGACGGCAAGGACCATTGCCGCTGTCAGCATGCCGAGGCCAAACGGCGGGCCGTCAAAAAGTGGCAGGAATCCCAGATGCCCGTTCAGGAGTGGATGGACGTATTCACGCACGAACGGCGCCAGTACGAAAATACCCCAGATACCGTAAACAACACTCGGAATGGCGGCGAGCATCTCGATCAGGAAGGCGATCGGGGCGCGTATGCCGCGCGGCGCAATGTCGGTCAGGAACAAGGCGGCGCCGATGCTGACCGGCGCGCTCATCAGCAGTGCGAGAAGTGACGAGACAAGGGTACCCCACAGGAACGGCAGCGCCCCGAACTCTCCCAGCACGGGATCCCATTCGGTACGCCACACGAAAGCGACCCCCGCGACGTGCAGCGCGGGCATGGCAGATTTCCAGAGAAACCAGGTCAACGCGAGAAAACCGCCGATGACCGTCAAGGCCAGCGCGCGCAGCGTCAGGTTGAAAACGTCGTCTGATCTCACTTGAATTTGATTTTCCTGATGCGATCGAGGGCAGCGGTCCGGACTTCTTTCGGCAATGCCGCGTAATTCAGTGATTCGGCTGTATTTTGCGCCGCGTCACCCATGGCCCACTTCAAGAACCCGGCGAAGGGCCCTGCCTTGCCTGCAGGCATGTTTTCCGGCACGAGCAGCCAGGTCATGGAGGAGATCGGATACGCGCCTTTGCCCGGTGAGTTCACCAGGCTCAGTTTGAAATCCGCGGCAATGATCTCCCTGGTGCGTGCTTTCGCGGCAGCCGAAACGGCCGCGTTCGATGGCGTGACGAAGTCACCCGCGGCGTTCTTGATCGCGGCGACCGGAAGTTTGTTGGAAACGGCATAAACAAGCTCGACATAACCGAGGGTGCCCGGGTTCTGCTTGATCATGCCGGCGACGCCGGCGTTGCCCTTGCCGCCCAGTCCAGTCGGCCACTTGACCGATTTTCCCTGACCGACTTTCGTTTTCCACTGCGGGCTGGTTTCCGTCAGGTACTCGGTCATGATGGCGGTCGTGCCACTGCCGTCGGACCGGTAGGCGATCATGATCGCGAGGTCAGGCAATTTGACGCCGGCATTGGTGGCTGTCACGCGCGCGTCGTTCCACTTGGTGATCTTGCCGAGAAACATGTCCGCGATTACGTCCGGCGCGAGGTTCAGCCCCGGACTTCCCGGCAGGTTGTAACTCAGCGCCACGGCCCCCATTGCCGTCGGGATGTGATGGACCTGCGCTTTCGCCTTGGCCGACTCCTCGGCATTCATGGGTTCGTCAGAAGCGCCAAAGTCGACCGTTCCGGTCAGGAGTTGCCGGATGCCGCCACTGCTGCCGACGCCCTGGTAGTTGATCGCAATGGACTTGTCGATCGCGCGGTAATCGCTGAACCACCGCGAGTAGAGTGGCTGGGGGAATGTCGCGCCCGCGCCGTTGATCAGGGTTTCGCTTTTGGCTAACGTGGCGGGCGTCAGGCCCATGAATCCGAAAGTAACGACGGCGGCGACGGTTCTGTTCATGATTTTGGCAAGCATGACTTCTCCGGAAATCGAATGGCGTTCGGTTCGTGTTTGTTTGACGAGTTGATCGTGGACCTGAGACGTTGTACCAAATCGAAGCGGGCTGGGGTACGGCTTTAACAAGTTCTTAACAAATTCAAGGCGTGGCCTGAAAATGGCAGAAAAACAACACATCCTGGTGGTTGAGGACGAAACCGACATTTGCGAGCTGTTGCAGTACGTGCTCGAGCGCGAAGGTTTCGATGTCACGTGCGTCGCCGACGGCTATCAAGCACTTGACGCCTCTCGCGCCAATCCTTTCACGCTCGCGGTGCTCGACATCATGTTGCCCGGCATGGACGGCTTGACGTTATGCCGGAAACTTCGCGAAGACCCCGTCACACGGGCTATGCCAGTGGTGATGCTGACGGCTCGCAGCGAGGAGAGCGACGTGGTGGTCGGCCTCGAAGTGGGGGCTGATGATTATTTGAGCAAACCATTCAGCCCCAAGGAACTGGTTGCCAGGATCCGGGCGGTGCTGCGTCGCGTGAATGACCGGACCGTCATCCCGGCCGATCGGGAGCCGGTGGTTCTCAAGCCCCGGACGACCCCCGGGGGCGGTGTCGTCAACCTCGGGCCGGTGACGATCGACACGGAGCGGCACACGGTCAAGCTGCGCCAGCAGGCCGTCCAGCTGACCCTGGCGGAGTTCAAGTTGCTCTCGTTGCTCATGAGCCGTCCGGGCCGGGTTTTCTCGCGCGACCAGATTCTCGAGCAAATCTCTGGTTCCGACGTGTACGTGATCGATCGCAACGTGGACGTTCACGTCCGCGCCATCCGCAAAAAATTTGGTGACGACGCCGACTTTATCGAGACCGTGCGCGGCGTGGGTTACAAATGTCGGGAAGCTTGAACCAAACTTCGCGACCATCCGTGCCTGACAGATCCGTCGGATTTCTGCGGTCGCGCCTTGTCGCGCGCACCTATACGGGCTTTGTTGCCGTCGTTGTCGGTCTCTCCGTCATCACGACCGGGCTGCAAGTGATGTCGGCCATGCGCGCCGGCGCCAGTGACATGCTCGTTGGCGACCTGGCGCGCATCGCGCTCTTTGGCCTCGTCATCAGTCTCATCACGGGATTCCTTCTGGCCAAGCGCCTCGCCCAGCCACTCGCCGACTTGATCCGCGTTGCCGAGGCCATGCGCCGCGGGCGTTACGAGGAGCGCGTCGCGCCAATCGACTTTGTGGAACTGAGCAGCATCGGCGAGACATTGAACGTCCTCGGCGAGGAAGTCAGCAGCCGCATTGCCGTCATGTCGCGCGACCGCGCCAGGCTGCGATCGATCCTTGCGGCGATGGTGGAAGGTATCGTCGCCATTGACGACTCGGGGCGCGTGCTGTTCAGCAACCAGGCGGCGTCACGCTTGCTGCGCAGCGATCTGAGGCTCTCCCGCGGCGAGAAGTTCACCGATGTCCCGGCAATCAACCTCTTCGCGGATCTCGTCCGTGAAGCCCGGCAGTCAGGCGCGATGGTGACGCACGAAGTGCGCATGGGCCCGCGCGGTAACGAGACGTTCATCGCGACAAAAGCGTTGCCTTTCGCGACCGAGGCCGGGGAAGGGCAGGCGATCTCGGAGGGTACAGTGATCGTCCTGCATGACATCACGAACGTCAGGCGCCTTGAACGCGTGCGTCGTGATTTTGTCGCGAACGTCTCCCATGAGTTGAAAACCCCGCTGACGGCGATCAAAGGTTACGTCGAGGCATTGCTCGGTGGCGCGATGGAGGATCCGGTGACCAACACCAGGTTCCTCGAGAAAATCGACAGGAATGTCGCGCGCCTGTCAAATCTCGTGCAGGACATCCTGAGCCTCGCGCGGATCGAGAGCCACGAGGATGCCGAGGGGGCCGTCACGACCGCGCGGGTCGACTGGCGTAGCGTTGCCCAGGCAGTCGTGGCGGCGCATGAAGATGAGGCCACCGCAAAGGGGCTCGTTGTCGCTCTTTCGTTGCCGGACGAGCCGCTGGTCATCGCTGGTGAGCGGGAGTCGATGCGGCAGATCCTGGACAACCTGGTAGGCAACGCCATCAAATACACACACGGATCGGGCAGGGTGTGGGTTGATTGCCGCCGCACGGGCGGCAGCAATTGTGAGATCGTGGTGCGGGATTCCGGGATCGGGATTCCTGAGAAGCACCTTGATCGGATATTCGAGAGGTTTTACCGTGTCGATGTAGCCCGTTCCCGCGAGATGGGCGGGACCGGTCTCGGGCTTTCCATCGTGAAGCACCTTGTCGCGGGCCTCGGCGGCCAGATCAAGGTCGAGAGCAAGGTCGGCGAGGGCAGCACTTTCACGGTCACGATGAAACTTGCGCAGCGGCAGCAGGAGGAAATTCAGTCATGAGCGAGCAGGTTGGAAAAACGGTCAAGTTCAGGACCGAGTCGGACAGTTTTGGCCCGATCGAAGTTGACGCGTCGAAATACTGGGGCGCGCAGACACAAAGGTCGCTGCAGAATTTCAAGATTGGCGGGCACCGTTTCTCGCCGGCGATGATCCGTGCATTTGGAATCGTCAAAAAGGCCGCGGCTCTCACCAACAAGGAACTGGGCAAGTTGGACGCGACCCGTTGCGACCTGATCGTCAAGGCGTGCGACGAAGTGATCTCGGGCAAGCTCGACGCGCATTTCCCGCTGGTCGTATGGCAGACAGGCAGTGGTACCCAGAGCAACATGAACGCGAACGAGGTCATCTCCAACCGCGCGATCGAGTTGGCTGGCGGCGAGATGGGCAGCAAGAAGCCGGTTCACCCGAACGATGACGTCAACAAGTCGCAGTCGTCCAACGACTCGTTCCCCACCGTGATGCACGTGGCCGCTGCCGAAGCGATAAAGAATGACCTGATCCCTGCCGTCAGGACATTGCGCGCGACCCTCGACGCCAAATCGAAGGCGTTCGACTCGATCGTCAAGATCGGTCGCACGCACCTGATGGACGCGACCCCGTTGACGTTGGGCCAGGAACTTTCTGGATATGTCGCGCAACTTGATTTTTCCGAAAAGAAACTCAACGAGGCCCTCGATGGCCTCATGGACCTGGCCCTGGGTGGAAGCGCCGTCGGCACGGGACTCAACACGCATCCTGATTACGCGAAGGACGTCGCGGCGAAAATCGCGCAATTGACGGGAATGCCCTTCCGTTCCGCCCCCAACAAGTTCATGGCGCTGGCCGCGCATGACGCGATGGTTGCCGCCAGCGGCGCGATGCGCGTTCTCGCGACGGCCTGCATGAAGATTGCCAATGACGTCCGCCTTCTCGCGAGTGGTCCGCGCTGCGGCATCGGCGAGATCCTGATCCCGGAAAATGAGCCGGGCAGTTCCATCATGCCCGGCAAGGTGAACCCGACCCAGTCCGAGGCCCTGACGATGGTTGCCGCGCAGGTCATGGGCAATGATGTCGCTGTCGGCATCGCGGGATCAAACGGACATTTCGAGTTGAATGTATTCAAGCCCGTCATGATCCATAACGTTCTTGAGTCGTGCAAGTTGCTCGCGGACGCGCTGCATAGCTTCAATGACAATTGCGCGGTTGGCATCGAGCCGAACAGGAAAGTCATCGAGAGGCACCTCAATAACTCGCTGATGCTCGTCACGGCGCTGAACCAGGTGATCGGGTATGACAACGCGGCCAAGGTCGCCAAGAAGGCCCATCACGAGGGCACCACTCTGCGCGAGGCGGCCATGGCCCTCGGTGTCATCTCGGGTGAGGAGTTCGACAAACATGTGCGTCCGGAGAAGATGGTCCGGCCGTGATTTGTGATCCCTGATCATTTATCAGCGATCAGCCTAGCAGCCGGCGCGTCATCCGTTTGAGTTCCGGATATCCGGAGTGTCCGAAGGCGACGCCTCCGAGGAATCTGGCTTCGCCTGTCCCCTTGCCCAGGCGCGCCGCGCGACTCATGGAGTTTTCATTGCCACCGGTATCGGCGATGAGCTGGCACAATTCCAACCAAAGTGTTTCGCGTCGTGCGGGATTCCGCGCTTCGTCTTGTCGCCAATCTGGCCATAATTCGCAGGCGAGGTCGTAGGATTCATCGAACAGGTCACGCAGGTGGTTCCGGAAGGTCGTGATCATCAAGTCATTGCGCGATAATTTCAACGCCCCTGCCAACGTGTTGGCCGCGGTATTGAACAACCATTTCCGGCGCGCGCGTTCGCGGATTTTCGCGTCCCAGATGAAAACCGGGGGCAAGTCAGCCGGACCGCTGTTGTCCAGTGCCCCGTAATAACAAGTTCCCGACCGGTCGCTGCGGACGAAGTGACCAGGATCCCGTTCCGTGACGCCAGCCGTGACGATTCCAAGATAAAACAAGATGTCCGGACGTCTCGCACGCCACTGGTCGAGAGTGCCTTCGATGAGTCCGTTGCAGCAGACGACGACTTTCCGTTCGACGGACCCGGACAAGTCAGCCAGCAGTTCCTGCCAGACGGCCTCCAGATGATGCGCCCTGGTCGTCACGATGATGGTGTTGGCTGACTGCAACGTCCCCGTGTCGACCCGCGCCCTGTGCGTCCGGGCGATCCCTGCGGACTCCACGGTCCATTCCCGCGATCTCGGCGTGGAATCCCGGTCGACAAAGGCAACTGGCTTGTCTTGCCGGAGGATTTCAGACGCGAGCCATGATCCAACGGCGCCTGTTCCGATAATGACGATGTGGGAGGATCTTTCCATGCCCTGAAGATCATGCGGCAAGTGCGGGGTTTTTGTCATTCCCTCAATTTGTCTCGTGGTTAACCGTTGTGACCAGGCATTTTTTTCCTAATTTGTCGCCCGGTAGGTGACGATGCCTCCACGGTGGAGGTCTCTTCCTGATGGGCAAAGCCTCGAATAGCGTCATCGCGGCCAGCAAGCACTTTGCCGAGGCCATCGTCATTTCCGACGACCAGGACTGGATCTGGAATTTTGCCCGCCAGGCCCTGCACAGGTCTGGACTGTCTCCGTTACGGCTGCCTTCTTCCGTCTCGCTGCGCGACAGTCGCGCCCGACTCGACAACGGCCGCCCGATCGTCATTGACTGGGCCTGCCGCGCGCGTCCCGCATCGGCTTTGATCGAGGAATTGCGTGAATATTACGGTAACGGCGAGATGACGGACCGGATCATCGTCCTGGCGACGGATGTCATCCGCGAGGACGCCCTTTATTTTGGCGAGCTCGGGATCACGCGCCTGCTGGTCCTTCGCAACCGCGATGTTGAACTTGCGCGCGCCAATCGTGATTTTCTCGCGCATTGGCAATCGGCCGCGACTGGACTCGCCCAGACAGGGTCCGCGGGCACGCGCTCCGATGCCCAGTGGCGTTCGCTGCTGCGCCACATCGATACTGCCATGGAACATTATTGGGAAAAAAAAGAGGGGCGGGTCGAGGAAGCGCAGGGGGCGCCAGGCTCCGTTGATTTCGCGATCGCGTCGAGTGTTTCCGCGGAACGCGCCTTGGGCGACAAAGCATGGGCCGCGCTGATTGACCGCGCGCGCGGATTCCTGGGACGCGCGCGCGACGCTGGAAACGACGCCGGCGCGCGGGACCTCGACCTGGAGGCCAGCCTCCTTGTGCTTCTGGACCGGCCTGCCGAGGCACTTCAGAGATGGCTGCGCGCGTGTGAGTTGAACCCGAATTTTCATCGCGCCCATGTCAACTTGAGTCGCTGCCTGCGCCACTTGGGGCGTCACGAGGAAGCCCTGGCGATCGTCCGCCTCAGGCACGATCAGAACCGCAAGAGCATCGGTCTCCTGGTCGAGATGGGCGACATCCATCTCAGCGCCAATGAGATCGACAAGGCCAGCCATCATTACCAGATGGCTCTGGATCGGGACGCGGCCTCTGAGGCCGCGCTCAATGGAATGGCGCAGGTACAATTCGCCCGCGGCGAATTCCATGAATGCCGCCAGCTCCTCGCCCGCTCGGGATCCTCTTCCAGGGCCGCTGCCCGTTTCAACGCGATGGGCATTGAACTGGTCCGTGCCGGCAAATTCTCCGAGGCGCTTGAGTTATACGTACGCGCGCAATTTGTCCTGCCTCAGCAAGAAAAAGGCCCCATGTTGTTTTACAACATGGGGCTCTGCTACTTGCGTTGGGGGAGGGGCGATGTCGCGCGCGACTTCATCAAGCTGGCCTTGATCAAGGATCCCGCCTATGCGAAGGCGAAGTCGTTGCTGGCCCGCATGGAGTCCGGCGAAGTGGCTTAGCTGATTTTGTCCTCTTCCCAGTTGTAGAAGCGCGGCAGCGACTTGGCCTGACGGACCAGGTAAGACTGCTGGTTGCGCAGGTACTGCACGATGTTCTGGTTGGACGGATCCGTCTTCAACTTGTCGATCTCGGTCTGGATGTCGTTGATCTTCTCCACGTCATCGTTTTTCTGGTAAATATGGTCGAGGATTTCGTTGAACATCTGCTTTTCACGTTCGTTCAGGCCGGACGTGTTGGCGTAACGGTGGTACTTGTTGACCATCATCGGATCGGTGTCGACGGTGACAGAACCGTCAACTTTCTTTTCCGTGATGACGCCTGACTGGGTGTAGATTCCTGCTTTTGGTACGAGATCGCCGATCTGAGCCATGACAAAACCTCCCCTGATATCTCCGTTGATCGTCCGTTCTTGATCCGTCGTTATTCCGTTGCGCGTGCCGTGTTTATTCCGCGTCTTTCAACATCCCGAGTTCCGACGTGTAGGTCGTGGGCTTGATGTTGAACATGTTCATCATGTGAGCCATCTCGGACTCAACATAGCGGGCCATCTGCCACTGGCGCGGGTCCGTGCGCAATTCGTCCAGCTTCTTGCGCATTTCCCCGACCCTTTCTTTCGGGTCCTTGATGTCCTGGACGCGGTCCATCAGCGCCATCAGGTCCTGGCGCTGCTCAGGACTCATCCCGTTGATGTATCCATGCCGGCTGTTGGCTTTGGATACGGCGGGGTCGGAGGACATGTTGAATGTCCCGTGATTCTTGTCGTGTTCGGTGACCACAGCCGTCTGGCCGCGTGGCAGGAACACGGTATCTCCAACCCGCATGCTCATGGACCCGGGACCCCCTCTATTTCAACTCTACAGAACCGGTGGGACAACTGCAACATACTGAAATCATGCAGCTTTTGCCCTGTCTGGAGGGGCTCAGAAGGCAAAATTTGCCCACCGGGAAAGGCCGGATTCCCTTAATCTTTTTCAGATTTGTTCCGATTCTTCCAAGAAGTCCCGGAAAAAAAAGGAGGCGGGCACAAGTGAAGAACGTATTTGAACTCAACGTTTATCGTAAGCGTCGACGACGGGAATTGTGGCTCAGGCATGGTGAACGCATCGAGCGTTTTGTCCGCCACTTCGTTTCCAACCATCTTGTGACCGACATCCACGACCTGATCGACGAATACCAGCACATGCGGCGCGAGGACGAACAGGACGTCTGGCGCTACGAGGAATTCCGTACAGGAATGCTCGAAGCCATCATGGCCCGTCAGGGTGACGTGCTGCGGCAACTACTGTCCACCCAGGGCTGGTTTGATCCGGCCCTGATTTCGACAGAAGAAGTGGCTGAGTTGTGTTTGACTTCGATTGTGTTGGGGAACTCGGCTTCCGTCGCCCGGAAGTACCGCTGATCAGCCTTCGGCTGCGGCTTTGCCAACAATCTCGCCTTCCGCGATCTCACGGAGGGCAATGACGCTTTCCTTGTTCTTCGCCTTGACCATGGGTTCCGCTCCATCCATCAACTGACGGGTGCGGTCAGAGGCGATGATCACGAGCGCAAAGCGGTTGTCGACCTTCTCAAGGCAGTCTTCGATGGAAACGCGAGCCATTCTATACCCCACAAATAGATATCCAGTTTGGTGTTTAGGGGACGCCCCTCAATAAGTCAACCGCTTTACTGTTGATCGTGGCCCGCTTGCGGTGCAGGTTTGTGCCCATGACGCAACGCCCGACCATTGCCATGACCGCCGGAGACCCCTGGTCCATCACGACCGGCGCATGGGCCAGCCTCGTCTTTGGCCCTGAGGCCCCGTTTGGCTACCTGGTCCGCATGGCGGCCAGTGGCCAGATCCATTTTGTCATCTGTGGGTCCGGATCGCTGATTTCCCGGCAGCTTGACCGTTTGAGTCTGCGTCTGCCGGCGGCTGTCGATCTGGTGGATGACGGCCTGGCTGTCGGCGCGGGGTTGTATCCTGATGACCCTGCCGCCCGCGGGGCGCACGCTGTTGCCGCGCTCGAGGCGGCAGTGCGGCTTTCATCTGGCGCCAAACCGGGGACTTTTGCCGTCGTCACTGGCCCCATCGACAAGAAGTCTTGTTCCCTTGCTGGATTCCAGCATCCGGGACAGACAGAGTTTTTTGAGGCTGCCTGGGGGCTGGGCGCCTTGATGCTCCTGGCCGGGCCCAGGCTGCGTGTTGGACTCGCCACCAGGCACGTGCCCCTGAAAGATGTTTCCGCCGCGATCACGCCGGAACTTGTCGCCAGCCAGACGGTGATCATGGCCAGGGCGTTACGGGACACTTTCCGGATTGCCAGTCCCCGCATCGCCGTCTGCGGCCTGAATCCCCACGCGGGCGACCGCGGACTCTTCGGCGACGAGGAGGCGAAGGCGATCACACCAGGCATCGAATCCGCGCGGTTTCATCCAGACTGCGTCGGGGCGACGATCTCGGGGCCCCATTCGGGTGACACCGTTTTTTACGAGGCATGGAGCGGCCGCTACGACGGTGTCCTCGCCATGTACCACGACCAGGGCCTGGCACCGCTGAAGGCGGTGCACTTCCACGAGGCTGTCAACATCTCGGCCGGACTGCCGCACCTGCGGGTCTCGCCTGACCACGGGCCGGCTTCGGCTCTGTTCTTGACCGGCAAGGCGGACAACGGCAGTTTCGAGGCAGCCATCCGGGTGGCCTGCGGCCATCTGGGATTATCCGGCGGAAACTGAGAGCCACCCATTGAGCGATGAATTGAGCGATAAATTGAGCGATAAATTGAGCGATAACTTGGCGACCAACACCTTCATCACCATCGAGGGTGCGTGCGAGCACAACCTCAAGGACCTGTCGCTGAAAATTCCGCGCGGCAAGATCACGGTTGTCACCGGCGTCAGTGGTTCCGGCAAGAGTTCTCTCGCGTTTGACACGGTGCTTGCGGAATCGCAGCGCCGGTTTTTCTACACCCTTTCGCATTACTCCCGTCAGTTCCTTGATCTGGGTTCGCGTCCGGCCGTGCGCAAGGTCGGGGGGCTCTCGCCGGCAATCGCACTGGCGCAGAACGAGACGCAGCCCTCGCGCCGCGCGACCGTGGGGACGTTGACGGACCTGAGCGAACTGTTCGCGGTGATGATGGCGCGATTTGCCACCCAGAACTGCCCGAAACACGGGTTGCCGACTTCATCCCAAGGCGTCCAGGGTGTCGTCGACCGCATCATCGAGGGTTGGGACGGGAAGACGGTCGCCATTTGCGTGCCCGTCGCCACCGCGAAGAAAGGCATTTTCCGCGCGCAGCTGACCGCGTTCGCGGAGAAAGGTTACCTGCGCGCTTACATCGACGGCGAGATGCTTTCCCTGTCCCCGGTTCCCGAACTGGCGCGCGAGGAAAAACATACCATCAAGCTCCTCGTTGACCAGGTCAAGGTCAAGGCAACTTCCCGCGATCGCATCGCGCGCAGCATCGAGGTTGCCATCGCCGAGGGAAAAGGCTTCGGTGAATTCTTCGCGGTTGGCGCGGACGGTGCCCTTGACCTCGGGAATGGAGGCCCCTTCTCGACCCAGGGTGGCTGCCCCGAGTGCGGTTACAGCTGGCCGAAACTGGACGCGCGCTATTTCAGCGCGAACTCGCTGGGACGCTGCGCGAGTTGCGCTGGATTTGGAAATGTCACAGAGTCGGGCGGGCGACTCACTTCCGGGGACGCCCTGGACGCGACACTGGCCTCCGCGGGTGGCGGTGTAGATGATGACGATCTCGACGAACTGACATTCGCAAATTCAACCATCACGTGCGCTGCCTGTCATGGAACGGGCGTCGACGCGACCTGGGCGGCGATGAAACTTGGGTCGTGGACCATCCACGACCTGATGCGGTCCGCGATTCGCGACCTGCCGGTGATCCTGTCGAAATTGAAATCGGGTCCGCTCGGTCAAAATCCAGCGTTCCTGCGCGTGGAGCAAGAGGCTTCGGCGATCATTGATCGCATCGTCGCCATCGGCATCGGATACCTTCACATGGCGCGGCGTGTCCGGTCCCTGTCTGGCGGTGAGTCCCAGCGCCTGAAACTCGCCGGGATCCTCTCCGAGTCCTTGCGCGGTGTCTTGTATGTTCTGGACGAACCCTCGCAGGGCCTTCACCCCGAGGAACTGGACCTCCTCTGGCAGGGACTGGTAAGGTTGCGAGACCAAGGCAATACCGTATTGATCGTTGATCACGACGATGCCTTGATGCGCCGGGCCGATTTGATCATTGACCTCGGGCCCGGCGGGGGCGCTTCGGGCGGCCGGCTGCTCGCCCAGTTCGCGCCCGGTGATGCGGCGCGTTTCGCGAAGGATTCGCGGACGGCATGGCATCTTTCCCACGCCTCGAAGAAAGTTTCCGCGATGGGCGCGCGCGTGACGCCGGGCCAGTTGCGTGGACAACTTGCCACGCCGTTCATGGAAATGGCGGATTGCGACCTGCACAACTTGAAGATCAAGCGGGTTCGTTTCCTGAAATCCGCGTTGAATGTTGTTTCCGGGGTTTCAGGCGCGGGCAAGAGCAGCCTCGTCCTGGGCACATTGATGCGCAACCTCGAGGCGCAAATCGCCGGTTCCGGCCGCGGGCGTCGCAAAAAACCGTTTGGTTGCTCGGCGATCTCGGGCGTTGATGACGTTGAACAGCTTTACTTGATCGACCGTCGTCCGGTGGCCAAGAGCTCCGTCAGCATGCCCGCCTCTTATCTTGATGTGTTCGGTGAGTTGCGCGATCTGTACGCGCAGTTGCCGGATGCGCAAATCGCCGGCCTGACGGCGCGGAGTTTTTCGCTGAACGCGGAAGGCGGGCGCTGCGAAGAGTGCAAGGGACGCGGCGAGGTCGCGCTGTCGATGCGTTTTCTTTCCGACGCGCGCGTGCGTTGCCCCGTATGCGAGGGCAAACGGTACCAGCCGCCAGTCCTTGCCGTCACGTTCAACGGCATCAATATAGCCCAGGCTCTGGACCTGACGATTGACGAGGCCCTTGAGATTTTCGCCAGCCACAGAATGATCGTCAGGCGTTTGTTGCCAGCCCAGGAACTCGGCCTGGGTTATTTGAAAATGGGTCAGCCCAGCGCCAGTCTGTCAGGCGGCGAAGCGCAGCGCCTGAAGATGGTCCCGTTCCTGACAAAGCGCATGGCGGCCGGCACTGTCCTGTTGATGGACGAGCCGACGACAGGCCTCCATTTTGACGATGTCGTCAGACTTTTGGACCGACTTCGTCATCTGGTGAGTCTCGGAGCGACCGTCATCCTCGTGGAGCACAACACGGACGTCATTTGCTCCGCCGACTGGCTCGTGGACCTCGGGCCGGGTTCGGCCGAACTTGGGGGCAACCTGGTTTTCGAGGGGGCTCCGGTCGGGGTGACCGCGATCAAGGCGTCGCCTACGGGCAGGCACCTGGTTTCCCTCAACTGACATTCGCGGACGTCAAACAATTCGACAGCGATCCAGAGCGTTGCCAGGCCGGGCGCCGGTCATGATCATTCTTGGTTTCTCAACTCCCCGTAATTAAAGCGGAATTAGTCCCGCCCGGGAGCCGCAATGTCGGCAGGGCTTGGCCCGGGCTTTGCTCCTGAGGACACGGTGTTACCGGCCTGTCCGGTGCTCGTAGAACTTGTTGCTGCTGAATCTCGCGGAGTTGAAGCTGTGTTGAACCGGAATCTTTCCCGGGTGCTTGTTACCCTGATTTCCCTGACGGCAGGATTTTCCAGTGGTTTTGGCCTCGTAGCCGCGGTCTCCCAGGCGCGCGGCGCTCACGCGTCGGCAAAGACCCTCAGCGCGGAGGCTGTTGCCATCCCCGAAGGTCATCCAGTCCCGGGGCAGGAAGCCATCGACCAGGCCATGGAAATATTCAAGATCTCACGGCCTGACGATGCCGATCGTCCTGTTTTTGATCCCGGATTGACCGATCGCGGGCTCACGGTGAAGTCGAGTTGGCTGGGCAAGACCCAGGTTTATATCGGCCCGAGCGCCTTCACGAGTTGGGGCATGCTCGGGTCCACATTGGCCCACGAAGTCGAGGTGCATTGTCGCCAGAATTTTCCAGTGATCTTCATGCGTGATCAGCTGGGAATGAACGGTACGGCCGAGGCTGAGCGCGAAGCCTACCGTTATGAGATCCAGAACGCCGCGAGGTTCGGCTTGAGCGGCCGTGACGCGAAACTGATCGCGGCAACCGTCGAGTACTACTATCCGCGCGGGAAATAACTCCGCGCGAGCTCGACATAATGATCCGCTGAATCCTGGATGGATTTGATCTCTTTTTCCGTCAAGGCCCGTACGACCTTGGCCGGTGACCCCATGATCATCGACCCTGGCGGGAAATCCTTGCCCGGCGTCACGACCGAACCGGCAGCGACAAGCGAGTTCTTGCGGATGACCGCGCCATCGAGGATCACGGCGCCCATCCCGATGAGGCAATTGTCCTCGACCGTGCAGGCATGGATGATCGCCGAATGGCCGATGGTGACGTCACTGCCAATGCTGGTCGGTCCGGTGCCCCTGGTGACGTGCACAACGGAGTTGTCCTGGATGTTGGTACGGAATCCGATCCTGATGGTGTTGACGTCCCCGCGGATGACGACATTGAACCAGATGTTGGTCTCATTGCCGGCAACGACGTCTCCGATCACATGAGCGCCGCTGGCAATGAACGTATCCTTGCCAAGTTCAGGCTTCTTGTTCTTCCAGGCCATGACCCGGGCGCCTTCCATTGCGTGTGACACTTGCATCGCGCGACCTCCGTTGCTACCACTGGATCATCATGACAGTTTTTCTGCGAAACATGAATCACTGGAACGTCGTCTTGCGCGAGGTTTTTCTCGTGCCGCCCGCCTTGCTGACCAGCTCCGGCCGTCCTTTGCCTGAGTCCGTTGAGGACCTGGCCGGACTTTCGAGCCTGTCCGTGGATGAAGTGCGCAGGCGCCTCGCGGAAGTCGACGCGCTGCAGTCGTCACCGGTTGAGGTCCCCGCGCGGGAACTGGAATCCTTGCGGGCGGCCTGTGTCAGTTCCGGTCAGGAATTCGTTTTACTGGATGTGCGTTCGCGCGCGGCCCGATCAGGCGGATCTCCGGTTTCAGGCTTCGCTGGCGGGATGCAACCAGTCTGCGTTCACGACATCAATTTCGCGGAATGGTTGCGCGGCGCTGCCAACTCATGTGTGGTCACCGTCGGGCGTGATGTCGATCACGCGTGGAGCGCCGCCATGTATATGCGCAGCCATGGAATTCCGGGCGCGCGAGCGCTGGATCCTTAATCATCAGGCTTTGCCAATCAGGCCGAGGATGTCCGTCGGCAGGACGGCATGAAATCCGACTTTCCCGGCCGCCAGCCTCGCGGCTGACGCGACCACGGAAAGTCCTCGCATCACGGCCTGGGCCGCCTCGCATCCAATGGCGCCGTGCGCGGCAATACAACCAGCGAGGACGTCGCCAGTCCCCGCGCGTCCCATGGCGTTGCTGCCCTCATTGAAGACCAGCGCACGCACACGGCTGTTGCCATCGACGTGATACGGGGCCGGGCCGCATAACACGGGAGTTGAATGCTTGTAGACCACGTGGACACCGAGGTCCGCGCAGGCTCGCTCCACGACCAGCACATTTTCAGCGCCCATGGGCGCTGGCCACCTGATCCTTCTGATCATTGACATGCGCGTCCATTCTCCCGGGTGCGGTGTGAACACGGCATGACCGGACTTGAATTCCAGCCGCTGTTTCGTCATCAGGTCAACGATGCCCTGCAAAGCGCCGGCGTCCACGACAACAAAACCTTCGCGCGAGAACTCGCATAAGAATCCGAGGCTTTTCGCGTCGAGCGGATTTTCCATGGTACCGGGGCCGATGACAATGGACCGGACTTTGCGTGAGGTGACGAAAGTCTCAAGCCGCCGCGGATCGATACCACTCTTGCCGCGACCCCGCGCGAACAGGGATTCGCTGGTCAGGTCAGGTGGAATGTTTGCCTGCGGCATGATGGCGTCTGGGATGGCGAGCGTTGCCCAGCCGGCGCCGGCGCGAAGGGACGCGAGGGCCGAAAGGACCGGCGCGCCGGTCTTTCCCGGACTTCCCCCGGCGACCAGCACATGTCCCCGGTCATACTTGTGCGCGGCCGCGGGCAGCCTGGCCCAGGGATTGTCGGCCAGCAATTCCCGGGACCGGATCACGCCATAGACGGGTTTCTCGTCTTCCAGGGCTTGCGCGACCGCCTCGTCAGAGAATCCGATGTCGACGCAGTGCACGTGCCCGCACAGGTCGCGCGCCGGAGAGATCGCGTGCACCGCCTTGAGTGCCCCGAAGGTCACCGTCTCGTCAGCAGGCAGCGGTGCGCCGGTCTGACCGGGGTCATCGCAGGTCATGCCCGAAGGCAGGTCGACCGCGACAACCGTCGCGCCGTCGCGGGCCTTTATCCTCGCGGCGGCCAGCAACGCGCGACCCTCGGGTGATTCCGGATCGATCTGCCCGCGAAAGCCAAGCCCAAAAACCCCGTCAATGATGCAATCAAATCGCGGCGCGTGCGGGACCTCGACCTGACCGTCACCGGCATTGACGACGGTAACCGTCAGGGTCGGGTCCGCGGACAGCAGTCGCGCTGCGACGAGGGCGTCGCCGCCATTGTTGCCGCGACCGGCCAGGACCAGGAATGATGTTCCGGATTTCCGCGCGACCGCGGCAACCGCGGCGCCGGCACGCTCCATCAGGGAAGATTGCGGGATATGGAAAGTCTTGATGCTCAAGTCGTCGACCCGCCGCGCGCAGGCAGCGGTCCAGACGGGATCAGCCTTCATGCTTCCTCGACCGTGCCACCGGCTTTCTTGACGATCTTGATGAGCGCGTCCGTGACTTCGCCTTTGAACACCCGGTGGGTGAAAGCGATTTTTTCCTCGACCATGGTGAAGAAAACCCTGTCACCGTCGACTTCCTTCTCGAAGGTCAACGTCGAGGTACCCAACTTCGAGATGGTGATCACCATCTGAGCCTTGTCGATCGTGAACTCAACCATTTCGCTCAGGGCGCGGTCTCCCATGGCCTTCTTGATGGAGGAGACGATCTTTTTTGGTTCCTGCTTTGGAAAGGAAATCTTCATCGGGTCGATTCTCCTGAAATCAGACTTCAAAACGGGAAATTGATGGTGACGCTGCCTTTAAACAGTGACAGGTAATCCGGCACGTTCCTCTCGAACGTATCCCGGGCCTCCTCGCGGTGAACCGACCACGTGGTCTTCGAGATCGTCTGCGTTACGCCGAGGCTGATCCAGGTCGCCGGTTTCGCGATCAGGGACAGCTCGCCGGTCATGACGTCACCGTCAGCCGAAAGGGCATCATACGTCGGCATTCCATAAAAGTAGGCGTTTTTTTGTCGCTCGTATGCCCCGAACAGGTTGGCGATCATGCCGGCACCGAAGTTGTATGACAGTGTCCCGCCAAGGCTGAGTGCCTGGTCCGGCCCGTCCAATGACTTGTCCTTGTAGAGAAAATCCTTGATGGCGCCTTCCAGTTCGAGACCCGTGCTGGAGTTGAGTTCCCACGAGGCGCGCAGCGTCGCGTCCTTGGACTCGATCGTGGTCTTGTTGTCGGTATCAAGGAACGCGCCCGCCGAACCAACCAGTTGCCATGACGTGCTGGACCGCCGCGTTCCGAATCCGGCAAAGCCCTTGACGGTGCCGGACCTGCCGAGGCGCTTGAATTCCGGATACTCAAAGTATCCATTGAGTCCCGTTTGAATCCACCAGTTGTCTCCGGCGGCGAATTCCAGCCACGGCTCCGCGCCGGCGTAAGCGAACAGCTTGTGCTTGTTGATGGGATCCGTCTGCTGAAGACGGACGATATCCTGTTCGTCCTCAATGATGACCATCCGGCGTTCTTTGCCCGTGACATCGCGATCCTCGCCGCCAAACAGGATCTGCAAGCCAAAAGCATTCCGTCGCGATCCCGACTTGGACTCAACCGGGGCGCCAAACGGGACCATGGGGCCTTGCTGGAACTTGAAGCTCCCGATGTTCACAGTTGTTGAGGAGTCGGCAAGTCCGTGATTGTCAGAAAGTTGCGTCCGGCGCTCGCCCTTGAAGGCCATGGATTTCTTGACGGTTTGGAATCCCTTGTGTTCGTAGGGCGTGGACGATGTGGGAGGCGCTGACGGGGGTTGCGACGATCCGGGCTGCTGTGATCCTGGCTGCGTTGGTAGCGTCGCGACAATTTGCGTCTTCTCGCCGCCGCTGAGGCCGGGTCCCCCCGCGGTTCCTTTGATGCGCGCGATCTCCGCCTCCCTCTCCTTGGCCAGCTCGCTCTTTTCCTGCAGGGTACGCAGTTGCTGCACGTGCTTCAAATAGAGCGTCCGGCTGCGCGCGAGCCGGTCAGGCAAGACCTGCGCCTGCTCGAGCAGGGTTTCGGATTCCTCAAATTGCTTTAACTTCAGGGCCGCGAGGCCACCATAATATCCGGCCAGGTCATGCAAGGTATGTCCGTCGGGAACGCGCTTCAGCGCGAAGAGCGCGGCCTCATACTGGCGCGCGTTGAATGCCGTGGCCCCGAACTCATAGGCGGCATCGGGTTCGAGCGTGGCGGGCGGGATCTTGCTGAAAAAAGTCCATGCCTCGGGCATGCGGTCCAGCTTGAACAGGGTTCGCGCCAGCATTTTCCTGTTTGGATCGTAGGCGGGATACTTGCGCAGGATCTGGTCAAAAGCCACAAGGGCCTCTTGGTACTTTCCGGCGTCAAAGAGTTGCGAGGCCCGCGCGAACATCTTGGTCACGTTGCCGCTGACGGCGGCAGGCGCCGGCGCGTTGGTTTTCCGGGAAGATGGCTTCGAGGCTGCCGCGGGCCTGTTTTTTGGCATGGAGGCCGGCGCCGCCAGCGCGACCGGCGAAATATTCAAGCCGCAACACGCGATGAATGCGAGCGCCATCACGCCGCGCGTCACGCCGGAGCCCGCCTTTGATAATTCATGTGCTGAGTCATGTGCTGAGTCGTATCTGCTCATGAACGACCCTCGCCTTTTCTGTGGGCTTGCGAACGGTAACGCGTGGATTTGTTCTCACGGATCAATTCACCCGCGGTGGTCATGACACCCTCGCGCTCCTTGATGTCCACCCAGGTTGAAAGCGCCTCAGCCGCGAGGGATGGCGCCTTGATGATCCAGTGGTCTTCCAGGCCAACAATGGTCGCGACGACGACTTCCGGTTTCTCAAGAGGCATGATGCCTGAGAACAATGTCGTCAGGCCGACGGGATGCCTTCCCATGAGGGTGCCGGTCTTGCCTCCGGTCATTTCGCGAAGCCTCCTCGGGCGACCGCGATTGAACGCGAAGGAGGCTGTCCCGCCGCGGACGGTGGCTTCCATGATCTTGCGAATCTTGCGCGCCGTCTCCGGCTCGACCATGAGGTCCTTGAGATCCTTGGATTCCGGGTTCATCACCGGCGAATCCTTGAACAGCCGCAAAGGTATTCTTTTCCCGTCATTCGCGATGGCGAGCATCGTGTTGGCCACGTGAACCGCGCTGGTCGTCACCATCCCAAACCCGGCCGCGAACCTGCCAACCGTGTAACTGCTCGAGGTTGTCGCGGATGGACTCAACAACGTGCCGGCGTCGACCTTGAAGTCAGCCGCGGGGACCTGGCCGTAGCCAAATTTGCGCGCGAAGTCGTGCACGAGACCCAGCCCCAGCTGGTTGATGGCCATTTTCGCGAAGAAGCTGTTGCACGACAGGCCGTATGCCCGCCTCATCGTCATGTAGTTCTGGCCGACGATCTGGTCGTTCATCCACATGCCGCTTGGTTCGACGTTGCCGCAGCCGCCAGAAAGGCCGAGGGGTTTCTCCGGGTCGAAATCGGCAATTTCAAATGCCGCGGACGTCGCGACCGTCTTGAACAAGGAAGCCGCGGGAAATTTCGCGTGCAGGGCCGTGTGTGTATTGCCGCCCCAGGCATCTGGTGAGCGTCCCTCCACCATGGCCAGGATATCCCCGGTCCTGGCGTCAGCCATGATGACGGCCGCGATCGGAGATCCCCGGTCCGCGATGAACGCCGAGAGCGCCGTTTGCAGCTCGCCGTTGATCGTCGTCTCACGCTCGACCCCACCGGGTAATTGCAACACCACTTTCCCGTCAGCCCTCGGCGCCGGCATCTTGACCGGAAGGACCGGGAGGCCGTCGTTGCCCTGGGTGATGTTGCTTGCCGGAACCGTGGCGACACGTGGCGCGGCTTGCGCGCCAGTTGCCAGGACGAAAGAAGCGAACACGGCGGAAATTGTGCGCATGGGCCTTCCCGAGCGAGCCTGTTTGCATGTGTCTGATTTGGTTTGAGCCTCTGGATATTGTACATCAAACCGGTGGACACCCGCAGAGGCCGGGCCGTAATATGGGCCAGTGATCCTATTTCTTTACATCTTGCGGGAAATCGTTCCCCAGTTTGTCTCGTCGCTTTTGATCCTGGCGTCGGTGTTGATCATCAGCCAACTGGCGAGACTCACGGAACTTCTCGTTGCTTTTGGTGTTTCCCTTGAAAATATTTTCCTGCCGATGGTCTACACGGTCCTGCCGTTCATCCCCTTGAACATCCCGATCGCATTCCTGTTCGCCGTGTTGCTGGCGTTTGGACGTTTCAGCGCCGACGGCGAGTACGCGGGACTTCTCGCATGCGGGTTTCCGCTGCGACGCGCTGCCATGCCGGTTGGACTCCTCGCCCTGTTGCTATTTGTCGCTGGCGTGATCGCGGGATCTCATCTGGAACCATGGGGACGCCGTGAGCTGGTCCGGTTTATTTATGACAAGAGCAAAAACGAGGTGGACAACATGGTCCGGTTCAAGATCCAGCCAGGGATCTTTACGGACAACTTCCTCGGTTACACATTTTACGCGGAGGGGATCAATTCTGACCGGACACGGCTGACCAACGTCATGATGGCCCCTCCATCCGGTTCGCGGCAATCATTCACAATCCTCGCCCCGTCGGGAACCATCACAGGGCGCGCGGATACCGGGGACCTGAAATTGTCGCTCGAGTCCGGGCAGGCGTTTTCCCACGCCGCTGACAAATTGAACGGTTCGACCGTGAAGTTCCGGCGGGCGGAATTCGATTTGTTGCGCCTGTTCCGCGAGCAACTGGTCGAGGCCGACGTCGGCGAGGAGGACTACCGTGCCCTGCCTCCGGGAGAGTTGCTCAAGTACATCGACAAGATCTCGATGGCAGAGCCGCGCGATGAGGGCCAGATCATCCGCGCCCGTTACCTGTTCCACAATCGCATCGCGTCGCCTTTTTCGGTCTTTTTCTTCGGCATGTTCGGCATGGTGCTCGGCGTCGTTGACCCGCGCAGCCAGAAAAACCGCGCTTACGTCGGAGCGATTTCAGCGATCATTGTCGGGTATGTCTTCATGATGGGGTTCAAGTGGCTGGCCGATCGCGGGTTCATGGACGCCATCTGGGCCGCGTGGACGCCACATCTAATCCTTTTCGCGGCAGGGGCTTTCCTGCTCTACCAGAAAAACCGCCTGCCGCCTTCAGAGCCCGTGCTGGAAAGGTCGAACCTGCCATGGAACTTGAAGATCTGAGGGTCTTCACCAGAACCTGACGCAGCGCATCGATACGGTTCCGTGGTCGAATCCCTCGTAAAAAAATTCCGGGCTTTTGACTTGCGTTCCGCGGCCCTCGCTGATGCCGGCCGCGTAAATCAGCGGAATGTAATGGTCCAGGGTCGGGACGGAAAGTTTGTCCGGTGTGCCGTGTTCGCGCGAGATGCCGGTCACGCCTTTCCAGTCGCGAGACGCGATGGCCGCGGCGATGCGGTTGTCGAATTCGACGGCCCATGATGGCGGCCGCGCTGCCGGATCTTCCTCCATGGTCGCCAGTGCGTGGACGATGTTGCCACTGGCCACAACGAGCGTGTCGTCTGTGATCATCCGGCCAACGGCCGTCGCGAGTTCGAAATGCTCCGCTAGGGTTTTCAGGCGGTCCTGGCTCAGCATGAACACCGGGACGTTCGCGGCCGGGGCAAGATGCGCGAGAACGGACCAGACTCCGTGGTCGTATCCCCATTCCGCCGTGTAGATGACCTCGTGTCCCGCGGCCCGCAGTCCACGGGCGAGGTTTTGGGCTTCGTCCACCGCCCCCGGCGCCAGGTACTGGAACGCGTGCAGCTCCTTCGGGAAACCGATGAAATCGTGGATAACGTGAGGTTCTGCGGAGGCAAATACCTCTGAACCCCGCGTCTGCCAGTGGGCGCTGATGGCCAGAATGGACTTTTTTTCAGGCATGGACTTGGATCCCATTTGACGTAACGCGACCTGCCACGTGCGCCCCGGCGCATAGTCCGGCAAGGCATTCATTGGCGACCCATGTCCGATGAACAATGTCTCTTTGGTCATGAAACCATTCTCGACTTTTTTCCGGGGTTTGGCGAATCGATGCGATTACTTGGTGTAAGTATTCGAAATTAATTGATATTTGGCGTCGATAGGCTCGTCATTCTGAGGCCGCAGGCCCGTCAATCGGATGCCGCAGGCCCGTCATTCTGAGGCCGCAGGCCGAAGAATCCTCTCTTCCAAGATAAGATCCTTCGCCTTCGGCTCAGGATGACGGGATCCCTCGCCTTCGGCTCAGGATGACGGGAACCCCCGTCATTCTGAGGCCGCAGGCCGAAGAATCCTCTCTTCCTTTCCTCTAGGTTCCTGCCAATTTTTCCTGTAGTTTCGCCCGGTAGTCTCAACTGAAAGGGATCCTGACGATGCGTCGAGTCGTGGTCACAGGTGTCGGCATGGTTGCCCCGACGGGCAACGATACAAAAACATGTTGGGTCAACGCGCTCGAGGGCCGCAGTGGCATCGACCGCATCCAGTTGTTCGACCCTTCCGCTCTTCCGGTTCAGATCGCAGGAGAGGTTCGCGGATTTGAGGTCGGCGAGGCGATGGATCCAAAAGAGGCGAATCGCGCCACGCGTTTCATCAAGTTCGCCGCCGGCGCTGCGCATCAGGCGATCAAAGACTCCGGCCTGCCGTGCGGTGAGAACGTCAACGGCGATCATTACGGCGTGTCGATCGGTGTTGGTCTCGGCGGCCTTTGGGACATCGAGGAAAACGCTTACATCCTTAAGGACAAAGGGCCACGGCGGATCTCGCCGTTTTTTATCCCGTACACCATCGCCAACATGGCCTCGGGTGTCGTGTCGCGCATGTACAACTTCAAAGGTCCGAACATTTGTACGACAACCGCCTGCACCAGCGGCACTCACGGTGTGGGCGAAGCCTTCATGTACATCAAGAACGGCATGGCCGACGTGATGCTGGCCGGTGGCGCTGAATCGGCATTGAGCCCGCTTGGGATCGCGGCGTTTGCCGTGATGAAGGCCCTCAGTACCAACAACGACAACCCGAAAGAGGCATCGCGTCCTTTCGACATGAATCGGGACGGCTTTGTCATGGGCGAAGGCGCCGGTGTCATGGTTCTTGAGGAATACGAACACGCGAAAAAGCGCGGGGCGAAGATTTACGCCGAGATGGTTGGTTACGGCATGTCCGGTGACGCGTATCACATCACGTCACCGGCACCGGAAGGCGAGGGCGCCCAGCGTTGCATGAGGATGGCGATGGCTTCTGGCGGCATCAATCCCGGTGAAGTGGATCACATCAATGCCCACGGAACATCCACCAAACTGAACGACGCCTACGAGAGCATGGCGATCAGCCGCGTCTTCGGCGCCCACGCAAAAGACATTTCCATCTGTTCGACAAAGGCCGTGACGGGTCACTGCCTTGGTGCCGCCGGTGGCATCGAGGCCGTATACACGGTCCTGGCCGTGCACCACGGGGTAGTGCCACCGACTGCCAATTACAAGACACCCGATCCGGAGTGTCCGCTGGATTACACAGTCGGCGGTCCGCGTGAACGCAAGATTCGTTACGCCTTGTCGAATTCGTTCGGATTCGGTGGCACCAACGGGACCGTCGCGTTCAAACATTTCGACGGAAAATAAAGGGGAACTCGACTATGGCCAGCGTGAAAGACGCAGTCAAACCTGACACCAAGGCGAAGCCGGGCAACAAGGCCCCGGCCGGTGCTCCATCGGGCACCCACTCCCAGGATTTACTGATCCAGTTGTACAAGGACATGATCCTGTACCGGCGTTTCGAGGAACGCGTTCACGTTGCCTACACAACGCGTCGCAAATTCGCGGGGTTCTGTCACTTGCACATCGGGCAAGAGGCAGTCGCCGCCGGCGTCCAGCACGCCCTGCGCCCGACGGATTACGTGATCGGCGCTTATCGATCGCACACGCAGGCGATTGCCAAGGGCATCACCCCGAACGAGGTTATGGCCGAGTTGTTTGGCAGGGTCGGCGGATGTGTGCGCGGCAAGGGCGGATCGATGCACATGTTCAGCAAGGACAAGCGTTTCCTTGGCGGTCACGGCATCGTTGGTGGTCAGGTACCTCTGGCGGCTGGCGTCGGTTTCGCGATCAAGTACCGCGAGGAACAAGACATCTGCGTTTGCTACGTCGGTGACGCCGCAACGAACCAGGGCCAGTTTTTCGAGGCCCTCAACATGATGGCAACCTGGAACCTGCCAGTTCTCGTGATCATCGAGAACAACCGTTACGGCATGGGGACGGACATCCACCGGACGACGAGCATCGATCACTTGTGGAAACGCGCCCTCGGGTTTGACATGGCGCACTCGCAAGTTGACGGGTCAAATGTGCTGAACATTTATGACGCCGTTAAGTCCACTGGCGACGAGATGCGCAAGAAAAACCATCCGCACCTGATGGAAATCATGACCTATCGCTATCGCGGCCACTCCGTTTCAGATCCGGGCGCGTACCGGACCAAGGAAGAAGTCGCGGATTACCAGGCACGGGACCCGATGCTGATGCACGGCAAGTTCCTGGTCGCGAACAAAATGGCGACCGAGGAAGATCTGGTGAAGTGGGACGAGGAAGCCAAGAAGACCGCCGCCGACGCCGAGGATTTCGCCGACCAGTCGCCGCCCCCCGGTGAAGAAGAAATCTGGCAAGACGTCTACGCAGACTGAAAGGGGAAGACACCATGAGCACTGTGACCATGACATTCCGCGAAGCCCTGAACCGCGCCATGTGCGAGGAGATGGAACGCGACCCCAATATTTTCCTGATGGGCGAGGAAGTGGCCGAGTACGACGGCGCCTACAAGGTGTCCAAGGGCATGCTGGCCAAGTTCGGCCCGAAGCGCGTGATTGATTCGCCGATTTCCGAGAACGGTTTCGCCGGTCTTGGCGTCGGCGCAGCCATGGTCGGACTGCGTCCCATCATCGAGATGATGACGTGGAACTTCGGAATTCAAGCTTTTGACCAGATCATCAATCACGCCGCCAAGATGCTTTACATGTCGGCCGGGCAGTTCAAGATCCCGATCGTTTTCCGCGGCCCGAACGGCGCGGCGCACATGCTGGCGGCGCAGCATTCGCAGACCGTTGAGGCTTTCCTGACGCACGTCCCGGGCCTGAAGGTGATTTCGGTCGCAACCCCAGCCGATGGTTACGGACTCCTGAAGTCCGCCATCCGCGACAACAACCCCGTCATCTTCCTTGAGAGCGAGATGATGTATGGCAACAAGGGCGAGGTCCCTGCCGATGAGACGCTGATTCCGATCGGTGTCGGTGAGATCAAGCGCCCGGGCCATCACGTGACCCTCATCGCGTGGAGCAAGATGCTTCACCGCGCGATGGAGGCGGCCAGCGCGCTGGCTGCCGAAGGCGTCGAGTGCGAGGTCATCGACCCGCGTACGTTGCAGCCACTCGACGAGCCGATGATTTTTGAAAGTGTCCGCAAGACGCACCGTTGCGTGATTGTCGACGAGGCGAATTCCTTTGCCAGCGTCAGCGCGCACATCTCGGATCGCGTTCACAAGGAATGTTTTGATGATCTCGACGCGCCGGTTGTCAGGGTGTCGGGTGAATACGTGCCGATGCCGTACGCCGAGAATCTTGAGGACCGCGTGATGCCAAGTGTTGAGCGCATCATCGCCGGAGTTCGTGAAGTTCTTTACTGAAGATTTTGACAGAGACCTGCGGGAGAAAAGCCCATGGCCAATGTAGTGGAAATGCCCAAGCTCAGCGACACGATGGAAGAAGGCGCTGTTGCCAGCTGGTTGAAAAAAGAAGGTGAGACGGTCGACGAAGGTGGTCCCCTTTGCGAGATCGAGACCGACAAGGCGACGATGGAATACCAGTCGCCTTATGGCGGTGTTCTCCTGAAGATCATCGCGCAACCTGGCAAGACCTTGGCCCTGAACACCCCGATTGCCGTGATCGGCAAGAAGGGCGAGTCGTTTGATCTGGACGCGATCATGTCCACGGCTGCCGCCGCGAAACCGGCCCCTGCCGCTCCCGCCGCCAAGCCAGCGGCAGTGACCGCAGCGCCGAAAGCCATGTCGACTCCAGTTGTGGCCCCGCCACCGCGCACGGCTGCTCCGGTTCCAGTTGCGGCTCCTGCGCCGGCGGCCGCCTCTGCGGGCGGACGCGTCAAGTCATCGCCTCTCGCCCGCCGCATGGCGGCCGCAAGCAACGTCAACTTGGCCGGTGTGGCTGGTTCAGGCCCCGGTGGCCGCATTATCATGCGCGACATCGAGGCTGCCGTTGCCAGGGGCGGAAATGGTGGAGGAGGCGGATTCGCGCCGATGGCTCCGCGCGAGGACCAGACGATTCCCGTGACCTTGATGCGCAAGACCATTGCGAAACGGCTCCTCGCCGGCAAGAACGACGCCCCGCATTTCTACCTGACCCGTTCTGTCAACATGGGCCAGATGATGCAGTGGCGCCAGATGCTGAATGACGCCGCTGGCGAAAACGGTGTCAAAGTCAGCGTCAATGACCTCGTCATATTTGCCGTGTCGCGCGCGCTGCGCCGCCACCCGGAAATCAACGCGTCGTGGCAGGGTGAGAGCATCATCCAGTACGGTGCGGTGCACATGTGCGTTGCCGTTGCCCTGCCGACGGGTCTTGTGACCCCGGTCATCCGCAACGCGGACCAGATGGGCATCCGCGACATCGCGGCCGCCAGCCGCAACCTGGCCCAGCGTGCCAAAGGTGGCCAGCTTGCGAATGAAGACTACGCCGGCGGGACATTTACGATCTCGAATCTTGGAATGTTCGGCATCGAGGA